>JAABUR0100000057.1_pt1 | contig 238653 bp, 258 predicted proteins | sample 5560091 | NCBI WGS metagenome assembly JAABUR01 (sample SAMN10711879, study PRJNA513375) | rock metagenome | isolation source: Antarctica rocks | place: Antarctica: Victoria Land, University Valley sud | reverse complement strand
GGTAGTTGGCTTGTCGTCGACTCAACTGTTTGTTTTCCATGAAGGTCTTCAAAGCCTGATGATCGGTGAACACCTGAATGGGTAGTTCAGTGCATTCCAGCTCGGGTCGCCAGTGTTCGAAGCATCGAATAATGGCTAGCAATTCCTTGTCATAGATGTGGTAATTGATTTCAGCGGGGATCATGCTTTTACTGTAGAAGGCCACCGGATGAAGAACTCCCTCGTCATCGTACTGAGATAGTATTCCACCTTTTACATAGTCCGAAGCATCAGTCTCCAGAATAGCTTGTCGTTTGGGGTCGAAGTGACGAAGTACGGGGGCCGAGCTGACTTGTTTCTTTAGATTGTCAAAGGCTTGAACACAGGCCTCGTTCCAAACAAAAGGCGTGTCCTTTCTAGTCAGCTGGGTGAACGGTTTGACTAGCTTCGAGAAGTCCTTAATGAAACGGCGGTAGAAGTTAACAAATCCCACGAAGCCCTGAATTTCTTTTAGGTTGGTCGGAGTGGTCCAGCTGACTATGGCTGTCACTTTGCTGGGGTCCATACGAAGGCCTAGTCCTGATACGATGACTCCTAGAAAGACAGTCTCTTCTACATCGAATTCGCACTTTCGAATATCCACTTGCAGTCCAGCTTCGCGTAGTCGGCCCAATACTAGTTTGACGTGATCCCTATGCTCCTTTCTCGTTTTGCTATAGATGAGAATGTCATCTAGATAGGCTTGGCAAAAGTCGTTCAGAAAGTCCCATAGAACGTCATTCATATATTGCTGAAAGGAGGCCGGTCCGTTAGTCAGTCCGAATGGTAGCACCTTGTATTTATATGCTCCTAAAGCAGTGATAAAAGTGGTGTAATCCTCGCTATCGGGGTGCATTCGAAGTTTGTTGAACGCTGATATGATGTCCAATCTAGTCAGGTGCTTGCAACCCACTATTTTACCAATGACCTCGTCTATCAGCGGTAGAGGATACCTATTTCTTTTGGAAATGGCATTTAGCTTTCGATAGTCCACGCAGAACCGAAGGTCTCCATTTGCTTTGAGGGCGAATAGAACGGGGGAGGAATAGGGGGCCTGGCTAGGAGTGATGAATCCCTTTGACAGGTTCTCGTTTAAGTACTCCTTTACTTTCAGAAGTTTGGCAGGGGACATTCGATAGGCTCGGCAGCGAGGGGGCGTTGAATCACTGGTGAGCTCGATTTTATGGTCGTAGGAGCGATGAGGGGGTAGTTTATCCGATTGAGCTCGATCAAAAACATCTAGGAACTCATGATATTCCGGTGGCAGCTTCGCTTTAATATCTTCCAAATCCTGAGCCGTTTCATTGGTTGAAGAGACGTTTAGAGCGTTCAAATCGCACTGAGTATTGTACGCGATTTCCCTATTGATGTCTGCCATGGATAGAGCAAAGACTTCAGTCTGGTTCTTCTTTGAACGGTTCAACAGTGTTTTGAACGAAGCTGCACCTATGCTTCGAATCGAGAATGATTCTTCCTTAGCCGTAGTTGAAACAGGTCGTTTGAGCATAATAGGGGCCTTAGTCTGAATGGTAGAAGAGGGCGAAGTTGACCGGGGCCAACTTGGGTGCTTTGAATTGGGGGGGACCGGAAAAACCGAAATAGGAGTATTTAATTGGTCCGGAAAAACAATGACGTCGTTCCGCATATTCAATAATATTCCGTTTTTGTTCATTCAGAGCTTATTCAATATGGCTTCATGGTGATCGATATCAGCTATCAGCATTGGTACAGTCAATTCCTTATGACTTTCGATGATGAGGTTGGGTAGGATTTTATGGATGATGGCCTTCTTAGATATCTTCCCATCATAGCCTCTTATTAACTTCTCTTTTGCCAGTGGTATAGGTTGAATTCCTAGTTCCTCGCATACTCTATTGGCTAGGTTAGCGTGTATGAGCGTATGAGCGGCTGAACCACTGTCTATCAGAGAACGAAGGCTAAAAGATCGGTTCTGAGAGTTGAGGAAGGCGTCAATTAGGAACGGCTTTCCAAAGTAATTCTCTTCTGGTAGAATTTCGTCTAGTTTGCACAAAGATATAACCTCTACCCCTTCGATGACTTTTGAAGAGGTGGCTAGTTTTTTGAATCGGAATCCGAATCGGAACCGAACCCGGAACGATCGTATTCATTGTTCACTGCATTGATTCTGGTAGGCCGGTCAGGGCACTCTCTAGATCTATGGCCTGATTTATGACATATGAAACAGGTTCCGGCTAGAACGTCTGCTTCTTTGGCGCTAGTTAAAACCGCGTCGCGCGGCTTTAGATGGTCAGGTTTTGAATGATCGACTGGCTGAGTAACAACAGCTCTATGAAAGGTGGTCTTTGGCAGGTCGTCGACGCGTTTGGTGAGGTTGGCTTTGTCCTTGATTTCCCGAATGGCTCGCTGATCATTATTCAAACGAATCAGGTAGGAACGAATCTCTTTGAGGGAACCAGGTTGAACTAATTGACCTATTCAAACGGATCGAAGACGGGGGTTTATTTTATCTTTCAGATCGGCGATCAGTTGCTTTTCGTGATACTCCAGATAGGAAGATAACCGTTGGAACTGAGTGTAGAACTCGCTGAACTTCTTTGATCCTTGAACCAAGTTGTAGTATTTTCTACGGAAGTTGGCTTCCTTATCTGAATCATTGAACAACTCAGCTAGTTCTTTCAAAAGATCATCGGCGGTCTTATAGGGATTGGCACAGCCACGTTCGCGTCTAGATTGGGCGGCATCAGCTGCGTCATCGAATAATCTGGAATGTACATAGCTCAGTTTGGCCCGTTCATTTGGAAAGAGGTCGGCGTTGATCTCTAGTTTATCCTGAATTTTGCCGTATCAGTTTTCTCAAGTAGAATTCTTTCCGTCAGTAAACCAGGGAGGATCAGGTATTTTCTGAGATCTAGAACGCTCAGAGTAGGTGAAACCAGAAGAAGTGGTTTCTTTAGTTTGAAGCCTAGCCTTCAACTCTTTGATTTCGTCGTCTCGTTGTTTACTCAGCTCGTTGAGTCGGTCTGTTTCTCTGTCGAGGGCCATGCATCGAGCCTTTCAGTTTTCGATAGAAACAGGGGGTATTACTGTTTCAGCGGATGACTCGTCGTCGTCATTGATGAATGATTCAGCACTAGAGGGTTCCGATGAACCAGTCTCAGGGGTTTGAGAAAAGCGGCTTCGGAATTCTTCGGAACGTTCTTCGATAGATGAACGTTTTGACATGGTGAAATTTGAAGAAAGAACGGAGCCGAGCGGATGACGATGCTCGGCAGTATTAATGAAGGCGTATGGTCAAGTGTTTAATCTTCAGGGGAGGATGTTGTTGATTAGGGGGGTATTTTTGGTTTGTGGGTTTTTTGGGTGATTCTCAAGCAATTCACGAAGGTTCTTTATCGTCGATTCTCTTAATCGGATTGAACAGCTTATTTTCACTCGTCTGTTTCACGAGAATGGGTTGATTCTCTTGATCGGGTGAACTTTGCGTACTTAGTGAGCGGTAAGTTGTCTAGCGATTCAAACAGCCTCGCCGTTGATCCTATCAAACTCCCTAGTGTTGTTCAGTCTTTCGATTGCGTCGACCACCAGGTAAACGGATTTCTTTAGACTCGTTCTGTCTGTACGAGTATGTTGAATGAGTAATGAGATCAGTATCGTGTGATTAACGGATTCTTAATATAATGTCAGGATCGTGCCTAGGTGAGTCAATCAGCGGAAGTCAGGGTTGAATAGTGCTTGATCTTTAGAGGTAGCTATAACTGAATATTAAGAATACAGAAGAAGGTTGATACAAGAGCTTCTATTTATGTAATGTTCAGAGGCTGCGCTAGGCTCGAAAGGGATGTGTTTGTGACACGGGAAGAATGTGATGTAGGTGAACAAGGTGTTGGTGAAAGAAAAGAAGTGTTGGGGAAGGAAAAGAGTGTTGAGCCATATCTGAGCCATATCTGAGCCATATCTGGCTAGCTCGCTGATTAGCCCTAATCATTACGCAGAGAACTCGCTAGCGTTCACTGCGAATTGATTAGAGCTTCAGCCTTGTTCAGCCTTGATACGCTCGTAACATAATATACAATGATGACAATTGTTGATCTTAAGAATCTCATCTTTTCACTGAATTCTGACTCTTGAATGTCTTGATAATAAAGTCAATTTCTAGTTGAAAACATCATCTGTATAGTTTAAAAGAACAGTAGCACATGTTGATGTGATTAAAGAAGAAATCAACTGTGATATGCATGTGTATCACAAATGAAATGTTTGTGATTCATGCTTAAGAAGTAAACTGTTGAAATTTGAGCAGTGAGAGATTTTATTCATCTTGAATTGTGAACTTGTTGCAAGAAAACTCTTTGAGTAATCTCTCAAGTTTAAGAAGAAAATCAGCATAGAGATTGTACTTTATGTATGTTGCATGCAATGTATACAACATATTTTTGATAAATCTAAATGCAGATGACTCAATCTTTTAATGTTGATTTAAACAAGTGAACATGCAATTGCACAGTTTCATAAAAGTTAAAGAAATCTTCAATAAGAAAACTACAAGAAATGCATTGCAGACATTAATACATCTTTCGCTCAAAGATTTCATTTATTCAAGAAGTCAGTAAGAATGCGTGATGATTTTCAGAAGATTGAAAGTGTTAAAGATCAGTATAAAGTGAGTCATATGAGTGTCATTTAACTAATAAATAAATGCTAAGAAAGAAAAGTATCTACAAAATAGAACTTGCAGCTTATATGTGTGTTTCTGATCTCTGTGCTAGGCTCGAAAGAATTGACGTCTTACACAGATGATGCAAAGACTCGATGACATTATTTCTAGCTCAAATGCTTACTAGACTCAATTAGAAATAATCAAGATTAAGAATAAAGTTAAGAATAAATTGAGAATAAAGTCAAGAATAAAGTTGAGAATAGAATCAAGAATAGATCAAGATTGTAACATTACTTTTTCTTTTCAACAATTCATGTTTGCATGAATGTATTTTCTTAGTGCGCTTAATTAGAATATTAAGTATGAAAGTCATCAACAATATTTTGAGCATTCATGAATTCATCGTCGTTAGCGTTATATCAGTTAAGATCATTGTCATAATTCTTTCATTTGACTTGATATTGAAGTCATCTTTAATATTATTGAGAGTTCAATATATCGTCAATCTCTCATTTGTTCTCATCATTTATCACTATTGATTTCAAGAATTCATTCTTCTGATCAGACGAAGAATCATCAACGACAGAATGAAGAAGCTCTGAATGAAACATATCATGTATATACATAGTGCTTGATAGTTTCAATTTATAGAAAAAGTTAACAAAGTTTATGATTTTGAATGAATTAAGCATTTTGTCATTTAGCTTTTTGAAGAATCTTTCTGTAATAATGTTTCTTTCGTTCAGAAACATCTTTGATTTGATCTTGTAATTGATCTTCTTTCTATGCTTATTAATTTGTTTCATTATTCATTTTCATGTTTTCATCAGAGCTTTGCAAGCGAAGATTAACATCTTGTTCATATAATTAAATATATCTTCGATTCTGATGATCTGCAAGCGTTCGCAAGTGCTTTCATACTTGATGATGTCAGAGTTGAAGCTCATATAAGAATGAAAGTTCTTGTTCATGAAGAAGAAAGTCAAGAAAATGATTGAGAACAAGATGTTATTGTTGATAAACTCAATCATGAGTAATCACTTAAATCAGTCATTCTGCATATATGAACAGAAGAATTGAAGATATCGCTTGATGTTCTGATTGACTCATTTACTTTAATCATCAATTTAAGAATGATAGACGATGAACAATTGAAGAGAAATGCTCAGTCGTTTGCAAAGAAACTTTCATAGTATAAAGATGAATTGCGAATCTCGATCAAATACTATGAAGCTGAGTAAATCATGAGTTCAATATACTCATTGAATCAGCATTTCAGCTGTCTTTTCAACAGTGATATCTTCATCATCAATGATGCAAGAAATATAATGTTTTTTCTTTGATAATTTGCAGATGATCATCAGAATAACATTGTACTCGCTTGAATCAAATAAATTAATAATGAAGTTTATTGCTATATCTTGTCATCGCTATTCAGATATCAATAAAGATTGAAGCAAGTCGTTTGATTTATCTTTAAATGTCTTTAAACATTGACAGATATAGCAGTTTTGAATATATTAATCTATCGTTTTTCGCATGAATAATTAATAGTAGTTTCGCTTTATGACTTTCATAGTTTTAAAAATATCAGAATGATCAATTGATGATTGATTGTGCATCTCATGAATCAGATTCATTTGTAGAAGCTCGTTGAATGAGACTTATAGCTGACTATCATGATACAAGATTTCATTCTGAGTTTAACAATTCTTTAATTTGATATCTTCATATTATGTTTTATCTTTTACTATTGCTTCGCGAAGTAGCGTACAATTCTCGTCGATTCTATTAGTTTTAAGAATCTGTTTATAGATTGATTCACTGATGTTCTTCTCTAGATCAGCAATTTTCATTCAATTCAAAGTCAGAATAATGATTCATTAATAATGAACGCACTCATTCTCAGAATCTCTGAGCATGACATTGACTTAATGAGTTAATGCATCAATCTTGATGTTTTATTTATTAGATCAATATATTATCTTGAAGTTGAAGTCAATGAGCTTTTGTACTCAGCGCATCTGTTGTCTGCTAAGCTTTTTATTCTTTATCAATGATGTTAATGCTTAATAATTGATAAAGACTTTGATAGAAATGTCAGTCAGCTTCAGCTCAGATCATCAATGCTCAAACACTTAAATGATAATCAGCTGTTTCTTATCATATATTTTGTAGTTGCATTCAACAGAAGACATGTTCTTGCTATAAAAAATCATCAAATGTAGTATTTCTTCATCGTCATATTAAGACAGAACTTCATCATTGATAGACTAATCACAACGAGTCGAGTCATTGAGATCAAGTTGAGTTCTCAGCTCGTCAAGACTTGATTCAAGTCAGAATTTTGAAACTGAGTATTTGAGTTGATTCACAATGTTTGAATTAAGTATTCAAATTGAGTTAAAGTGTTGAAATCAAATATTGACTCAAATTCTCAATTCAATTCGTCAAGACATGAAGCAAAATACTACTAATATTCATTTGAATGTTTGATAATGCAACAGAGTAATGCAATTGATTGAAGAAAATTCATGCTTGTTTATTTACTACTGCTAATCTGAGATCACTATTATCTCATCATTCTTCTTCTTCTTCTTCTTCTTCTTCTTCTTCTTCTTCTTCTTCTTCTTGTACTTCTCATACTTCTTCTCGTACTCGTTCTTGTACTCGTTCTCATTCTCAATCATATCTGCATCATCATTTCTCTTGCTAAATTTCACCTTCTTGTCATCGTCGTCAATCTCAATAATATTGTCAGATTCATCATCTGATGAATCTAGTGAATTAACTATCTTTCGATCAATCGCATTTTTTTCATTCGAAAATGCGCTCATAAATTTGTTGAATTCTTGTATGACATCTGAATCATTTGTCACCTTCAATTCATTCAATTCTTCGTAATGTAAAATGCGTTGCTGAATTAATTCAATAGTAGATATCATGTATCTTGACATGTTTTTCCCAAGTTCATCTTGTTGTGCAATAGTTTAATGCATACGTTAGTCTTGTCTTTTACATCAAACACAGTACATACATTAACAGTAGAAGTAGTATTGAACGTCATCTTCATGACTATTGCTTCAAGCTTCGCTCGCTTTGCAATCTTCTTCTTTCTTGTCTTCTTCATCAAATTCACTTCAAAGCATTGAGCTATTATACAATCAGCTTTTGAAACACATATGCATTACTCAAATGCATTATTATGCAGACTTTTTTTCACTCAATCATTCGTGATTGTATTTTGTATATTGTTCTTCATTTTCATCTGCTTCGCTTTGATGACTTTCTGATAGACGTTGATGCTTCTCAATTTAATGAGTTGTTTATAAAGAGTCACTCAATCTGCACTTTGTTTAATATAAAGAGTTTTCTGATCTTCATTTCATTTCATTGCATAATTTCTACTTGTAATTAACTGCAACTTGATTAATAGATTGAACATTCTGCGATTTTGATTAGTCTCAATGATAATGCATATAAATAATGCTTAACAATCTTCTTATCTGATAGTGATGTTGAAGTGTTTTTTCTAATAAACTTAGTCACAATAGATGAGTGCAATAAATAGATGTGAAACGTAGAAAAAGTTAGAGTTAAAATAAATGTTGAGCATAGATAAAGTTAGAATTAGAATAAATATAAGATGAGATGTAGATAAAATTAAAGTTAAAGCTGAATGTTAGAATTTATTCATCATCTTAGAGCTGCAATCAACACATTCATCATATTAGTGCTAATATCAAAACATTCGTCATATTAATTCTATTATAAACACAGTCAACAGTCATTATCTTTTGTTTACACATCATTTCTTGTTTATATCGTACTTTACTTTGCTTTCACTTAACTCAATAGTCTCAATTTTTCAAATTGTTGTCAGTTGATATACATTATGACTTGTTGCAAGCAAACAGATAATTCATTTAGATAATGCATTTCTTGTTACGCATTGCTGACAGACTTGATTTAGAACGAAAGTTTAAAGATGCATCATGTGATGATTTAAGAGTTTCAACTCATGATGATATGACATCAGATAATTGAATCACGAATGAATCAAGAGCAGACTTAAAGACTTTATCTAAAAGCAAGATCAATAGAATTCAGAAGATAATGCAAACAGATAATGCATCAAGCTATCAACAGCTAATTTATCATGACAGTCAAAGAGAAAATGAAAGTTCGAAATTGTTACACTTCAAGAAATACGTCGTTATCAGAGAGATGCAAATTTGTTGATATCAAAGATCTCATTTGAAAGAATAGTTCACGAAATCATGCAGAATGAGATTGATATAAACAAGATAAGTCAAAGAATGAATGATGTGAACTATAAAATTCAGACTTTGACACTGCTTGCTCTTCAGAAGATCACAGAAGTGTTTCTATGTAAATTTCTTGTCAGTAAGTGCATTACTCATTTGCATTATCATTGATGTTTTACAACATTTACTGATATAATGCTTTACATATGCAGATAGCAATCTTCTTGCTATTCATGTCAAGCGAGTAATTCTTCAGCAGAGAGATTTGATATTCATGAAAACTTTGATGTGCAATCTTGAAATTCAGTTGAGTGCTTAATGAAAATAGCATTCATAATATCTTGATCAGATCAAGTTATTTAGCATAGCAATACATGAACTGCATTATCTTTTTGCATTATCTTTTTGCATTATCTTGTAACTGTATTATCATACTACATATATTAACAATGCAAAAGTGACTTCAAATGAAATGATATTGAACATTTAAACAATAATAGAACATAAAACATTCTGCAAATCTGCTTCGAAAGAATCAGCAGCTTCATCAATCGCGTTATCTTTATCTTCTTTTTTACGATAAATATTTCATGCTTTGATGATAGTCTTCTTAGAATTCAAGTTCATGATACAATTATAATACTTAAGAAGCATTATCTATTCAACTGATTCTGAAGTCATTTGTGATCAATCTCATTGACAAACTCTTCTTGCAAGACTGAATGTTCATTCAATATTTATAAAGAATATTAAACATGAAAGAAAATTCTTAGTCATTTGAGTCAATCTTGAATAGTTCAAGACGTTGTCTCTTTAATACTTTCATGTTGAAAACTTCTTAACAATAGCATCAGTGCAAAAATATTGATCATCTTTACTAACAGATACAAAGCAACGTTGAGTTTTTTGAAGAAGAGTTCATGTAATCATCACAACAAACTATAACATTGTTAACAAATGATCAATTGCATTATCATATTGCATTATCTGATCAACATCACTAGTCACTTGCGCTCTGACTTCTGCAGTTGTAGTTTTCTCTTTATAATGATGATGAAAATAGTTCTTGAACTCTTTTCTGTACTTGTTGTAATAAAAATGAGAATTATTCTCATTTGCATCTCAATCTTGATACAAATTCAGCTTTTGAGTAGAATTTAAAATCATAGCAAGATTGTATATCAATTCATCTTTGCTCTTCGTCTTGAAATAGTACTTTGCAAGCTTGTTAAAAGCTAGTTTGCAAGCTTAAAGAACAAGTACTTGTGAAGTACATGCATTATTACGTACTATTGTCTCAATAACATTGAGATGATTGAAAAGAGCATCAAACATTCAAAATTTTAAATGTATATCAACATTGATGATTCTAAATATGATCAGAGTTAGCTCATAGAAAGAATTTAACATGTTGTTAATAAGCAATACTAGTGATCATTTATTCTTCTTTAATTGAATAGCTTGAATCTTTGCATCTGTCAAGAATTTCTCAACTCATGTATTGATCATGTTACGCAGTTGATATGCACGTTAAAGCATCAAATAAATAAAGTTTCAGCGAATGCAAATGTCTTGTATCAATTTTCAAGATCTTGTTGCTTGCAGCTTTAAAAAGTGAAGCTTTCGTTGAGAAAAACTGTTAATAAGAATAGTAATAGTGCAAATCTGTTTCATTGATTAGTAAATGCATTATCTTTTTGCATTATCATCTTGATAAATATCTTCTTGACAACAGTGCAAAGATCATTGCTTGTGATTACATTCTCAACTTGATCATCATTCAATGACACAGCGAAATTGTCATTCAAAGTCTTTGATTCAATAGCTCTGATAAATTCTTGAGTCATTAGATTAATGATATGAGTCATACAAGAAATCGAGTTTTGTGCTTTATCTTATGAAATGTCACGTCGATTGAGCGCTCTTTCAAGCTTCTTCTTTAAAGTGTCATTGTTGCTTGCATTATCAGTAACAACATCAAAAAGCTTGTTCTTAATGTTGTATATATTCAAAATCTTGAACAGCTCTTGCATCAAATGATGATCAGTATGCTCAACTTCAAAAGATGTAAATTCAATGAGATGTTCACGATATTGAAATGCAGTATTCATTCAATATATCAAGACTCTCAAATAAGCGACTTTTTAAGAACTAGATCATGCATTCAATGCAATAGAAACACGTCGTGACTCTTTTAAATCTTGCTTTATCTTTGCATGAATCTCATCATATTTCAAGAAAATCATGTTTGATAATTTAGTGCAATGCATGAGAGTAATCTCTGAACGAAGCATTTGTAGTAACTGTCAAAAATGCTCGTTTTCGATGATTTAAAAAGACAAATTCAGTGCAATGAAGATCTGACACAATATCTTTTTTCAATTCTGTTGATTGAATTGAGATGATAAGTCGATATGACTTTTCTTCTATAAATATGTTAACTTTGCATTATTTATTTACATTATCATATTAAACTTACACGACTGAAATTTATCTTGAGCTGTGAAAGAAAGTTGAGTCGTTTTCGTTTCATGCAAGCATTTGTCTTAAGATGCTTGATCATATTGATTGTACTAGATTCATTAATAGTCATAGAATGATTTAGAATTTTAAAACAATTCTTGCATAAAATCTTAGAATATTCTTTCAATGTTAAGATCATTTAAATAAACTGATTTCAGATGTTGAATTGTTTATTTACTTCAATCTTCTTAGCTCAAAGTGAATTATCTATCTTTCTTTGAGTCTTGTTGATGACACTTTCGTCAACAGACATCTGTAGTCATCATTGTTGAAATTGAGCATTGATATCAGAACTTCACTCAATGTACTGATTATTCTCTCTTAATATTAGAAGAGAAGTATCGCGATGAATTTTATTCATCGCTTCTTGAAGAGTTTATCTCTTTTCGATGAAAATCTGATTAATGTTTCGTGAATCTTGACTTGCAAAGTCATTAGAATGAAGATTACTGAAAGTAAACAAATGAACGATCAAGAAATTAAATTCTTTCTCGATCAAAGATCTTGATAATTTATATGTCTTATCAGAATCAAACATCTTGCAATGTATTTTATTGATAATGCAACAAGATAATGCAAACAACAAGATGATAATGAAGAAATAAGAAATAAGAAATAGTTTTCTTTGTTGCATGTAAATCTTTCAAATATAATGATGTAATAGATTTAAAAATAGTAAATCTTAATATTTGATATCATTTTCAATTGCTTGATGAGTCGAGTTAAAAACTCAAATTCTGACTTAACTTGAGATTGATATTGAGTTGAGTCACAAGATTGATATCGAGTATTTGAATCAAGTCACGACATTAATATCGAGTACTCAAGCGAGTCAGAAAGTAGATATGAAAACTCAACTTGATGATCAGTCTAATCATTGACGTAGTTGAATGAGTCAATTTCAAGAATAGTTTTATGAGTTTGATTAAAGTGATAAAGTATCAAAGTCTTAATCATACATCTCTTTATATAATTGAATGTTGTTTGACAGATCTCATTTCATTCAAATATGATTTTCTTCTGAATAAGTTGAATCATGAAATGAACAATCTTCGAGAAATTCTTGATAAAGCGTTGATAGAAATTGCAGAAGTCAATAAAGAACTATATCTGAGTGAGATTGATGAGAATAAATCATTTGACAATCATCTGTATCTTTTAAGAATTCATCTTTAGTCTCTTGATGAATATCAATAGTTTTAAAAAGATAATTTCTTGCACATGAAACTTGCATTTGTTTATGTTCATCTGTAGATCAATCTCTCGTAGTTTATGCAAGATTAATCATACATGTCGCTTGTATTTCTTCAAGATCTTGCTGTAAATAATAATGTCATCTAGATAAATCTGACAAAACTGATGTAAATATTCAAACAACACGTTATTCATATAATGCTGATAGAAAGCAGATTCGTTGATTAAATCAAAGAACATTACATGATATTTGTATGAATTGAAAAAGATAATAAAGATAGTCAAATCTTTGTTATCTGAATGCATGCATAGTTTGTTGAACGTGACAATGATGTTTAATCAAGTCAAATACTTGCTTTCTTGTATATGAGCGAGAGTCTCGTCTATCAAGAGCAAAGAATAGTGATCTCGTTTGATCAAAGCATTGAGTTTTTGATAATCAACGCAGAAATGCAGACTATCATCTTTCTTTTCAATGAACAAGATGAGCGAGACGTATGATGCAAAGCTGAAGAAAATGAACTCTTTGTTTAAATGATTGATCAGATACTTCTTTATCTTCTGAAGCTTGTGATTGAACATCTGATATAGTCTGCTTCAAGAAAGCATTTCTTTATTGATCAACTCAATTTTGTGATCATAGAAATGATGCAATGATAGCTGATTGATCATAGCTCGATTGAACACGTCTAAATAGTCATGATACTCGAAAGAAAGCTTGACTTTGATCTTCTTAAGAATCTCAACGTGTGAAAGCTCATGCAGATTCACTTCTTCAGACTTATTTTCAACTGTAGTTATGAGTCAATCGATTTTCAAGATGATAACAGCAAAGATCTTGATGTCTGATTATTTGACTAACATTTTATATGTTGCAGTCTCTATTATTTCAATGTTTATTAAATCTAAAGTCAGTTTAGAAATTTTGACGTTAGTTAAAGTCGCGTCACATGATTTTAACTGTTCAATTTGTTTAACTGACTTCTCATTGAACTGACTGAAAGAGAATGATTTCTGACTAGATTGAGATGTAACAGAAGTGAAAGATTTCTTTAATATATGAGTAGAAGTCAAGCTTTTCTGTTTTAATGTTGTTCTCTTGCTTGAGAAAAAAACAGTTGAGCGAGAATTGAAATTCGAAAATTGAAGAGAATTGATTTGCATATCTATGACTAGATTTGTTTTGTTCATTCATGTTTTTTCTAAAATCATTTGATGTTGTTCTAATTGAGTAATCAACATAAAAGCAATGTTTATTGTATGATTTTGAATCATCAGATTTGAATAAATAACATAAATAATGAGTTTTTTTGCATAATGATCGTCGAATTCTCGTATTGACTTCGCTTTGATCAAAGTCAGAAACTTGATTTGCAACTGATCACAAACAATTTGCGCAATCGCTTCATTAATGAACAAATAGTCAGCAGCTTCAGTGTCAATCAATAACTTCAATGAGTAGCTAATTTCATTGCTAGAAAGTACATATTCAATAGTCAAAGATTTAGAAGCAAAAGAATCATCTGACATGCTTATTGTTGAAGAAATTAACACATCTTTCATCATGTCTTTGATGAAAGTCACTAGTTTTTTGTCTCGCTATTCTTGAAAGAAGACATTTTCTCATTCTCTTTATTCTTGAGAATGACTATCTCATGCAAACGAAAAGTGAAAGCTTAAGAAGTCAAAGTGTTAATCTTGTTCTGAGAACAATTCTTGAACAAGTGACTTGAGATCTTGCAAATGTAGCAGATGATAAACAATCTTGCTGATTCAGAGATAAAAAAGATAGTCAACTTAACATAATTAATTATTGAAGTCATCACTGACAATGAAGTAGTGCATTTGTCAGATACAACAATGACTTTTGTTAGAGATCGATCTAAAGTGAGTCATAGAGATGTAATATAACTAATAAATAAATGCTAAGAAAGAAAAGTATTTACAGAAAAGAACTTGATTCTTATATGTATGTTTCTCAGTGTTAGAAATCGATCTAGAGCGAGTCATAAAGATGTAATATAACTAATAAATAAATACTAAGAAAGAAAAGTATTTATAGAAAAGAACTCGCTATTATATGTGTGCACTTTAGCTCTGTGCTAGGCTTGATCAGAATGAAATTAGACGAAGACTAGATGAAGAATAGACGAAGAATGAGCGAAGACTGAGCGAAGACTGATTGAAGAATAGACGAAGAATAAACGAAGACTAGAATCATAACATTATTCTCTCTCTTTGACTATTCATGTTTGCATGAATGTTATTTCGTTGAGTCTTTTCATTAATCTTTCTATTGATTTTTCAAACCATCAAAATGCTTATTGTAGTTGACTCACTAGATAGAAACAGAGAGCTAGAGTGATGATCTTTTGTAGCAGACTCACTATGTAGAAAATTGAAGAATAGAGTGATGATCTTTTGTAGCAGACTCACTATGAGAGAGAAAGAATGATCATTGAAGCAGACTCACTAGTTGAACAGAAACTCGAGATAGATCGATTCGCTGATTGATAAAGCAATGTGCTTGTAAATCATTGTCTTGACGAAAAGTGTCATTGAAGCAGACTCACTAGCTGCATGTGAACATAGTAGTTTGATTCACTGATGAATAGAGCGATGTGAGTAAATAAATCATTGCATTGACAATGTCTTTGAAGCAGACTCACTATCGAGTGACTTGCTCTGTCAACGAGATCAATCATTATCTGTTCTTGTAGCAGACTCACTATTGAACGTGTTATTGAAGCAGACTCACTAGTCGACTTGCTCAAGAAAGAGATCAATTCAAATTGCGTCATTGAAGCAGACTTACTAGTTGACACAGAAACATGAGGTAGATCAATTTGCTGATTGATAGAATGATGAGAGTATGTAGATCATTGCATTGACGACGTCATTGAAGCAGACTTACTATGAGATTTACTTCTGAGATAAAGACTTTGACGCAGTTCTATGACTAATCTCGTTGCTTTCGCTGATCTTCTGATCTAGTTGAAAAAAGTTTCAATCTTTTGTTTATACTTACTGATCAGCTTACGAGAAAAGAAGAATGAGTGCTGTTGCATGATGAGTTGACTAGATCAAAGTTGATAGTTGAATCGAGCAAAAGCACTCGATGCAGATTATTTCTCTTCGTCTGTAACGAAGAAGTATTTATCTGATGTTAGAGATTGATTTAAAGCGAGTCATAAAGATGTAATATAACTAATAAATAAATGCTAAGAAAGAAAAGTATCTACAGAAAAGAACTCGATTCTTATATGTATGTTTCTCAGTATTAGAGATCGATCTAAAGCGAGTCATAAAGATGTAATATAACTAATAAATAAATACTAAGAAAGAAAAGTATCTATAGAAAAGAACTCGCTATTATATGTGTGCACTTTAGCTTTATGCTAGACTCAATCAGAATGAAATCAGATGAAGACTAGACGAAGAATAGACGAAGAATGAGCGAAGACTGAGCGAAGACTGATTGAAGAATAAACGAAGAATAAATGAAGACTAGAATCATAACAACTTTGATGATGATAGTGTGACGTTCACTGTGTAGCTGATAGTTGACTCGCTGTTTATTATTCACATCTTGAAGAAATTTCTTGAGACAAGAGAGTGAAGTAAAATTCTCTGAACAGACTGATAAAGCGTTCTGCAGATGATTGTTGATTTTATTCTGAAGATCATTCATCAGAATGCAATCATCATAATTGAGATAACTGAATAGCTTCATAAAGTTGAAGTAGAAGACATTGAAAGACTTGTCTGCTTATTTCAGAGCGTTGTATTCATGTCAAGACTTTCAATTCTTATTCAGTTCATTATATATTTCTTTCAAATAATTGAATAACTTATAAATTGAAGTGAATAAATTTAAAGAATCAAAACAACGTCGAGCGAAGATGTGCTTTGCAACATCATCTTCTAGTCTAGACATCATGTAAATAATACAAATGATCTCATCATTGAATTGATCAACATTGATAATCAGCTTATCATTCATCTTGTTTCTTCAATCTTTTTAACTTGATTCATCTTCATCAGTGAATATAGAAAGATTCGAAAATTTGTAGAATCAATGATGTTCATTTTCAAATGAGATGAACTTAGTAGACATCTTTCGTCAAGTATGATTCTTAATAAAAGCATGCAACTCAATATCTTGTTGAGATAAAGAATTCATAGTAGATCGAGACTCAATATGCTGTTGAGATTGAAGCTGATCAGCTGAACGTTGTTTCTCTTTGAGTTTCAACATTGTCTCTTGTAATTGAGTGTTAGTCTTTTCTAAAGTGTTTATTGACGCATGATTGATCTTTAACTGTTTCAATCTCTGAGTATGTTCAATCTGTAGAATGATTCAGTGTTTGTTGCATTTCAAAGTCATGTTTCGTTGATCTTTTAGCTTATCTAACATCTTGATAATCTCGTTTAACTGATTAAAAGCTCACTGACGTAGTTGTTTTTCAATCTTAATGTTTCATGAGATCTCAACATTCTGAGATTCAGCTGAAGCATCAAAAGAAAGAAGAAAAACTTGTTTGTTTGCAATGCTTCTAAGCAGACAAGTCGTTCGTGACTCAACTGATTCAGAGTCACATGTCATTATAAGAAAAATAAAGATAGATAAATAGATTTGATTGTGATAAGATTGAGTGATTGATGAAAGTAATTCAAAGAATCTTCTGCGAATTTTCTGAATAAGCGAAGTAAATTATTTCGTATCATCTACACGTTGATAGCAGAGTAGTTGATTAGCATTTATCTACTGTTAGAAACCAGCATAAAGCGAGTCATATGAGTGTCATTTAACTAATAGATAAATGTTAAGAAAAAAAAGTATCTACAGAATAAAACTCGCAGCTTATATGTGTGTTTCTGATCTTTGCACTAAACTTGAAAGAATTGACGTCTTACACAGATGATGCAGAGACTCGATGACATCACTTCTAGCTCAAATGCTCACTAGACTTAATTAGAGATAATCGAGATCAAGAATAAAGTTAAGAATAGATTGAGAATAAAGTTGAGAATAAAGTTGAGAATAAAGTCAAGAATAGAATCAAGAATAAATCAAGATCATAACAGAAAGCATTCTTGCAACTTACATTAAAATTGAACGCATAAAGCTGAATGTTTATCTGCACTTGAAAAACATATTGAGCGCAAATAGTTCTTGATGCGACTGCAAATGAAATCATCAGACAGTTAAGCATATTCTGATGCATTGTTTGAATTGAATGCATCTTCGATCAAATATGCTACAAGACATTGACTTCACAAACTATTGAATCATCATCTCAATCACGAAGAGTCTCAAAGCAACAGCAAGAATGATGATGAAAACGAAGCTGCTGAAGCAGTTTAAAATGATAAGAATACTCATTCTTTAACATGCAATCATCATGAACAAATTTGATACAAAGTCTCAGTTTTATCGTTTCGACTGCATGTAGCAATCATATAAAGAGTGAGCGATTTTATATCTCAGAGAATTTTGTTCACTTGACACACATAGCATAGATTTTTCTCATGAGTCGATTTAATCAATGTCATAAAAGTGTATGAATTATTATTATTATTATTTGTATTCAAATTCTATTAAATTATTTAAGTTGATCATGATTGTTAAAGATCAGCATAAAGTAAGTCATATAAGTATTATTTAACTAGTAAATAAATGCTAAGAAAGAAAAGTATTTACAGAAAAGAACTTGCAGCTTATATGTGTGTTTCTGATCTTTGTGCTAGATTTAAAAAAGTTGATATTTTACACAGATGATGCAAAGACTCAATAATATTATTTTTAATTTAAATACTTACTAAACTCAATTGAGTTGATTGAGACTGAGACTGAGACTGAGCAAGCTTTAATCAATATGCAATCAATATGCTTATCATGATGAATTGATATATAAAAGTTAAATCAAAGACTAGAATTAAAAACTGAGTTAAAGATCAGATCTGAGTTAACTTTGAGACTTGACATCAACAAATTCTCAAATGCTAATTAGTTAATCACATGCAACTAATCATTATGTTGATATCATTGACATTGTTAACAAATAATCAAATCAAAGATTCAATTAAACATCATTAAATTATATCATTAATCTTATACTTAAATTTAATAACTGATAAATTGAATTATTTATCTTTGTGCATAAATAATTAAATAATTAACAGCATCATTAAACAGTTTGACAACATCTTCATTCTTTGCATTTTATATGCTTATCATTCTACTCATCATTCTACATACTCATTATTTTACATGTCACTTGTGAGTAGTTTAAGAAACGCGTAATCACACTAAAGAATATACACGTAAATAATATGATTAAATTTGATAGTAACTTAGTAATATTTATTCATATAGAAAGTTAATACTAAACTATAAAATACAGAAGTAAACTCTTCTTTATATACTCAGAAGACTAAGTTCAAGCATCATTAATGAGACAAGCAAAATTATATGCAACTCATGCAAAGTGTCTTGAAGATTGTATGTGACTTGAACTCTTATCATCGATAAAATGTTGAAATTTGTATGTAACTTAAACTCTTGTAGATTCAGAGTCTCTGAGAATCAGCGATAGAGATTCTTGTAGATTCAATGTCTTTGAGAATCAACAGTAGAGTTTCTTGTAGACTCAGTGTCTCAATTCTCATAAACTCAGATTCTCATCTAAAAGCTTAATGATAATGTTGAAGAATAGTTCTTGTGTCTGTTCTTTATTCTTTAAAGAACTCTGACTTTCATAAATCTGAGTTCTGACAATTATTTTCTTTTTTAATAACAACGTTCTCGTTGTTGAATTGCTTCATTTCTTCATGCGATGCATAACATCAGAGTTCGTTATGCATCATTGAGTTCTCAAGATTTTCTTTTAATAGTGTATGCACATTGCTTTTATTCTTCAGATCACAAGCATTGAGTTTCTAAAGAATCAACAGTAGCATTTCTGTCTATTTTCTGATACTTGTAGACTTAGATATTGATGATAGCATATTTTTTATTCTCTGATTCTTGTAAATGTAGACTGAGCATTCTCTGTGACTTATTTAGAGTTTCTAAATGATCAGCAGTATCATTCATATTTATTCTCTGAATCTTATAAATCTGAATTCTGACTATTATCTCGTTGTCTCATTATATTTTGACTGTTACTTCATGCACAGTATGATTATGATCTTGATGCTTTCTTTTATTAATGCATGCACGTCAACTAGACTTGAATTCTCATGATGACAATTGTGATGAGAATCGAGATTTGCTTGATTTGAAGTTTTCTTCTGTAGATAATACTTGATAGTAGAAGCAGACAATGAGCAGAAGATAGTATCAAATAGTAGAAGTAAACAATAAATAAAAGAGCGATGCTTCTGTTGTTTGTTGTGACTAGCGTGATGATGATGATCATCAATGTTCATGTTTATTTGTTGTGAAGTAGTGAATTTTTGTCAACTCATCTCTTTTATCTTTTACATGATTTTCTTTCTTCTTCAACTTTCGTTCTTGCATTCAATCTTCACTTTATTATCTTACTTAATCTTTTATTCATTTTGTAGAGTAGTTCTGTACAATTTCATCAAGTATTATGATAGTAATGAGTATAAATCAGATTCTTGATTTGATATGCAATGAGCTGATCATATCACGTCTGAAGATAAGAAAGAAAGAAGATCATTGAAGTATTTCATCATTCTTGTTTCTTTGATTCAGAAATGTATTCATCTTTTATTTACATACTTCATCTGCTGTTGATTTTGCTGTCTCTGATCTAATTGCTTTATCTGTCATTAATGATCATTCTTGCGCATTTTTTGTCATTTTTATTATGCTCATCTACATGAAGAATCTATCTTCTTTAGTTCAGCATCATAAGATCGCTATTAATGTATATCACAAAAATGTTTCAGTAAAAAGATGCAAGAAATGCGTTGAAAATACTGTTAAATACATTAAGATTAAATTTTCTATTGAAAAAAACTCAAAGAAATGCACTTTATGCGCAGTATTCAAGACAAATTGTCAATATGAGTCGTAAGTATAAATTTTCAATAGCTTCAAGATGTGAAAATTAGATAATTAATTGATGCTTTTAAAACACTTGAGAACGACTCGATTGTTTTGATCGTTTCTGTCAGCTTTGCTCTTTAATCACTGTGCTTAAGTCTCTTTTCTTCTTGATCTCACGTAAGTCTCTTTCTTCTTCAACTCAGCTCAAGCTTATCTTCACTCATTATTGCATCTGATTCTGAGTCTGTGATCGAGACAATGAGAATCATCTCTCGTGATCTCTCTCTTAACTCAGCTCAAAGTCAGATGTTTCTCGAAATTGAAGATTACATAAAGAAGAAGTTACATTCTTTCATATTGAATATAGAAATCAACAAAGATGATATAAATGAAATGAAAGAAAATGTTGAAGATGCAACTATCAGTTACAGAAAGATGTAAAAGCTAATGATCGAGCAAGAGATTTATATTAATAATCTTTTATGTCAAGTAATACATCAGAAGAAAACTATTCAAGATTTGCAAAGACAAGTTAAGAAATTTAGCATTTTATGATCTGCTTTAATTGCTCAGACTCAGAATGCTCTGATTCTTCTTGCTATGTGAAAAGATCAGAATGTCTTTGCAATGATTGAAAGCTTTTCTGTGATGTTGTTCTCATCTTTATCTTCTTTGCTTTCTTATGTCTTTCTGTCTCTCTTCTCATCTGATTCATTTCTGTTAACAACTTCTTTCTTCTCATCTTCAACATCAATCACGCAGTCTATCATTGAAAAGATGAAGAATGTTGTGAGCTTTGATATGAGCTTCTTATTTCATTCATTCTGTTAATACAATAGTCTGTACAAGTTTTGTGCTATCTGACTAATAAATGTAAAAGTTTACTTTTCATCAATTTTTGAATTTTCGAGAAAGTGAGAGTTAAATGATACACATATCATATGAAACTCATGAACTATTTATGTATTAATTTCTGCATCTGCTAACGACTTTTTTAAACTGTTGAGTTGAGTACAAATGAGAATGATTGAGCAAGAAAGTCTTGTTTTTCTTTTCTTTTTTTCTTTTTAATGATAGCTAAATAGTTATCAATCTTTTTACTTCGTTTTAAGCATACTTGTGATCTTTCGTGATGACATTAATGATTTACTTTTGAGCTTGATGAGATGTTTGCAATGAAAGAATCTCAATAAAGTTTTGCAATTATCAAAACTGTTTGATGATTCTCAAATATTTTCTAAAGCTTTAAAGTTCTTTCAGCTAAGCAGATATTACAACTAATTGTTCTGCATGCAACTATTCAATATGTCGTTAATCTTTCAGCTATCATGTACTTCTTTCTTTAACTTAAGATCTTTCATGAGTGACTCATTCAATTCTTTCTTTCTCAAGCAGAAAGATTTCAGCAAGCTGACATTGAATATTAAGTGTATGCGCGTCTTTAAAGACAGTTTCAGATAATAGACTTGTCTGCTCAGACGCTTCAGAACTCTATACAATTCATATTTTTTAACTTCAAGTTTCTTGAAAAACTTCTTGATTTGAATGTTCTTGACATTCAATCACATCAACTGATTAATAAAATACATTTTAACAGAGTGTCTTTTGTCATGCTGAATTGTGTAGTCAACGTTTGTCTTTGCAAATCTGTAGCAAAGATTCTTGTGCAGTCTTTTCATTTTCATTACTTAGTTCATGATTGACTCTGATTTCTTTGAGTAACTCTTGACGCTAAACTTCATTCTTGAATGTCTTTCTGTGAATGCAAAGAATAATGTTATTGACGTTGTGATGTGAACGCTGTTATTGTAGAAGAACTCAATCATGATAACAAGATGAATTCAATCATTTTGAACATCATTGCAGTATGCTCAAAGATAAGTCTCAAGAATTTAATTCTGTCTTTTGATTTGATCATTAATGCAAGAATGAAATGCAGTTCTAAGTTTTCACTTGATCAGAAGATGATAGCACAGCAACGTTCAAAAGTGTGATGTAAATACAAAATTATTATCAGAAACTATATCATCAGAAGTCTCGTGATATTAAACTACTCTGTTAAGAAATAGATTAATCAGATTGAAAGCAATCATTGTTTTTCAAGTAAAAATGTAGTGCATCATCTTAAAAAGATGATTGACTACAATCATAATGCTGTCGTAGATAAACTGATCATCAAGTTGAGTTTTCATATCTACTTTCTGACTCACTCAAGTACTTGATATCAATGTTGTGACTTAACTTGAATACTTAATATCAATCTTGTGACTCAATCTAGTATCAATCTTGAGTTGAATCAGAATCTGCTGACTTGACTTAACTCATCAAGCAATCAAATATGACGTCAAGAGAGTTAAATATAGAAATTTTTCCGGTTTTTTGCTTTTGCATTATCTTTTTGCATTATCTTTTTGATAGAGAGTCATGACGAGAAACATGAAGACTATTTGATAGAGAGTCATGAAGAGAAGTCATGATAGAGAGTCATGAAGAAAAAACATAAAGACTATTTGATAGAGAGTCATGAAGAGAAGTCATGATAGAGAGTCATGAAGAAAAAACATGAAGATTGTTTGATAGAAAGTCATGAAGAAAAGTCATGAAGAAAAGTCATGAAGAGAAGTCATGAAGAGAAAACATGAAGATCGTTTGATAGAAAGTCATGAAGAAAAGTCATGAAGAAGAGTCATGAAGAAAAGTCATGAAGAAAAGTCATGAAGAAAAGTCATAATAGAGAGTCATGATGAGAAAACATGAAGACTATTTGATAGAAAGTCATGAAGAATGAATAAGTTATTTATAACTATCTATTTATCTTTATGTCTTGACGAGTCGAATCGAAAATTCAAGTCAATACTCAATTTCAACACTTTAACTCAACTTAAATACTTGATTCAAACATCGTGATTCAACTTGAATACTCGATTTCAAAATTCTGACTCGAATCAAGTCTTGACGAGTCGAGAACTCGACTCGATCTCAATGATTCAACTTGACGTAATCAGTCTAGTTGTAGAAGACATCTGAAATACTTGTGCTGTCAAAAAGATTAATGATGAAGTTCATGATAATGCTTCTTCATACTCTTCAAAAAGTAAACAAACTATTTAAAAGCTTTTAAATTCTGTGATGTAATATTTTATGTTACTGACATGATTTACAAATTTTGCAGTATTTCTTAATGTTCTTATTTGCAAACGATCAGTTAAAGATTCATTGAACAAGCTTTAAACATTGTTGAAAGTTGAGATGTTCTGCAAGAAAGCTGTCATGATATTGTTTTATAATCTTTGCTCTAAATTCATTTTGTGCAGAAACATAAATAAATTCTTGAAACATCATGATGTCATCTGTGATTTTCTTCAATCAGTTGATCATGAAGACGCTGAAGTCAATCTCAGTACAACGCATGCTTGAGTTTTTCTTTTTCATTAATTCTCATACTGTGATGATGAGATAATTCATTTTTTGCTGTTTGCAAATCAGTTGAGTCAGATTCTCAAAAAAGTAGCTTGCAAAGTTGACAAAGCTCGAAGTCAGAACATTGTTTCATATTAATGAATTGAAGCATTTATAAATTCTCATAAACTTCAAGTCTGCATCATCTGTGTTGCAAGCGTGTCTTGTTACTCTGAGTTAGTTTAACATAAATCATGTTAAACTATTATAAACTAGTATAAAACTAATGTTGACACGCTAGTGATTTAGCGCGTCTTCATAAGTATAAGACTCTTGATGTGTTTCATCTTCTTTCTTCTTTAGCTTTGAACTTCTAGTTAGAATACACTCATATGATTCGCTTTATGCAAACTCATAACATTAGTTCAAAGCTCATTAATCTTACTATCAATGTGTAGATGATATAAAAACAAGCTACATAACTCAAATCAGAAGTTGAACTCAGAAAGTTCAACAGCAGAATCAGAACTCAGACTCAGAAAGCATGATAGAAATCAGAAATTTCTAAAGAAAAATTTAAATTTAAAATCAGAAATTTCGATAGAATCAGAATCAAAGAACATGAACGCGTTGCTCTTGATTAACTCTTTATTGAGCTCGTCATCAGAAATCAGAAATTTCAGCAGTACTTGAATTCAGAAAGTTTGATAAAGTATTAGTCATTGCTTGAACTCAGAAATTTCAATAGAGTAACATCAGAATCTCGATCAACAATCTTCTACTCATATCATGATTAAAAGCTCAGAATCAGCGAGCATTGCTCATTATGAACTTCAAAATGTCAGAAGAGAATTACTTCTATCACAGAATTGAACAGCATCAGAAGAAGAAGACACGAATGCATCGTTGAATACAGAAAAAGAGAATACAAATGCGTTGCTTTTTGATCATAAAATGATCAAGATCAACATCAGCACTGAATTGAATGCTTGAATAAACACTCATGAAGCAGATGACATCATTATCTTTATCAAGTATATATATCAACAGCATGACATTGAAATCAAGATTCACAATGACATGATTCAAATGTTAGAAGATGTCAACAAGATAAACATTACATTGAAGATTACATAAATGCGTCTGCAGAAAGAGAATAAAGACAAGAACATGATTATACATTATTTAAAAGCTGTATCAAGTCAATAAAGCACTTTGATTTCTGAAGATTAATTTTCAAAGTTGATCAAGTTATTGAATTCTTTACTGTTTGAAGATTCATTGCAAAATGTAAACAATTAACTGTTTCAAATGTGAAACAAGCTGAAGATAAACAAGAATCATTTTTCTATTAAAAAGTTGAAGATTGCATACATCAAAAGTTGAGTCAGTAAAGCTGTGATTGAATATATTGCATCTTGAATAAGAAATATGTCTCTGAACTCATTTTTAGAAGTTAAAGAAGTACTGTTGATCATAAATAAGATGTACGATGATCTCAATCATCATCACACGACTTAATGACAGTACTTGAAGCTGTATCAAAACAAGATTTTCTTTCATGAATTTTGAATGAAATTTCAGAGATTTAGCGCAAAACTAGAATACAATAATGAGACTTTATTAAATGATCTTCAGCATAAGATCAGCTCAGATCTTCAGCGAGCAACACTTAATGAATGAATCATGAATTTGAATGAATTTGTCAATATCTGCATGCAAGTTGATGTTAAATTAACTGAATTGAATGCTCAATCAGTCATCAAAGCATCAGCGACTTAAGCTGCTCACTCTGTCTCTAGCACATTGACTGTTCAACTCACGTCATCAGTTTCTTTGTGAAAGAAGCTCAGAAGATTGAATCTTGATTCTATTCAGAAAGAGTTGTTTAAGAAAAAACTCTGCTTCAAATGCAAAAAGTCAGAACATAAAGCATATGACTGTTTCAAGACAACTCAAGTGCATGAGATTGCTGCAAGTTCAAAAAACGATCTGTTTTCATCAAAGTAGTAACTGAGAGCAATATATTCATATTTTGTTTCATCAGCATGTCTGATGATTCATTTAATTTCAAGTCGTTTACTGTTGATGTCATCTTAAATAGTTTAGAAAAGATATTCATATTTCTCGTTCTGATAAATACTAAAGTCATTGACATGACTTTCATTGATGAATCTTTGATGTTAAAGCTATGTGAACGCTTTGATATTCAGTTAATATCGCTGTCAAAATCAAAGTTGATTTGATCATATGATAAAATCTTTGATTGAAAGTTGATTACATACACTCTGTATACATTGATCATGATTCAAGAACACAAGAATGAAATGATGTTTTTATTAATAACTTGTTTAGATCAGCACAAGATAATCATTGAAAATCTTTGATTGAAAAGAAATCAAATTTTGATAAATTCTGCAAATGATTGATTAATATCATCATTAAAGATTCAAACATCAAAATCTGTCATTTCAAAAGCAAGCAGTTAATCAGCATTTCACAAATTTAAGTCAAGCGAAATCTGCAAAATGAAATGAAAGAACTTGAACTTGATTATTACATCAACGATTATCTTGAAGAAACTTATGAATCAGAAATCAATGAATAGATTCATTGAATCTGCTCGATTCATTGAATCTGCTCTCATAGCAAAGCAAAGCATTCAAGTTGATCATAATTAACTTTGATTCTTTCAAGTAATTAAAGTAAAGAAGATCATCAATATTATCATGATTGAAGTTGTTGCATATTAAACTTTAGTCAAGAATAAGAAGATCAAGATCTTCTTCTTGATCATTAGTGAAATCAACAAAGTGCTTAGCTCAGTCAAAGATTTCGCGAAACTGAATAAAATGATCTTTGTCATGTCATTAAATGAACTGAAGAAGAAGTTTTTAATAGTTTATCATAACTTTCTGAATGTTTTTGATAGAGAAAAAATAACGCAGTTGCTCTTGCATTGATTATACGATCATAAGATTGAATTAGAAGATGAGAGTCAATTTTCTGAAAGTCAATTGTATTTTATGTTGAGCTACAAATTGCAAAAGATTAAAAAGTATCTAGAAAAGAATTTGAAGAAGAAGTTTATCACACTCAGTAAGACTTCTTTCGTTTCATTAATACTATTTATTAAAAAGAAAGATGATAGTCTTTGCTTTTGCATGAATTATTGAAAACTGAATGCTCTGATCAAAAAAGATCGTTATTCAATATTCTTGATAAATGAAGTATTCACTCAAATTCAAGATAGTAAGTATCTGACTTAATTTAACATTATCATCACGTTCAATAAGCTTTGCATGAGTACTGAAAGTGAGAATTTAATCACATTTGTTACTTTCTTCAATGTTTACAAGTATAAAGTAATGTTTTTCAAATTAATCAATGAACTTGCGTTCTTTCAGCACTATATCAATGATGTGTTGTTTAACTATTTACATAAATTCTGTCAGATATATTTGAATGATATTCTCATTTACAGCAAAATCTTGAAAGAACATAAAACTTATGTGAAGAAAGTATTAAACAAGTTTCGTGAAGTTGATCTGCAGATAAACATTGACAAGTGTAAATTCAAGATTTGAAAAATCTTATTTCTTGAATTACTGATATTCATCAATGATTTATGAATGAATTCTCGAAAAGTAGATGTGATTTAAAACTGAAAAGTGTCGTGATTATTGACTTATGTGCAGATCTTCATTGACTTCTGCAATTTCTATTGATGATTCATAAAGAACTTCTCAAAGATCATTTAACTCATGATAAAGCTGACTTGAAAAGATTATCTTTTTGAATGAACAAAAATCTGTCAGATGATCTTTGAAGAACTAAAGTAACAAATAATGACAGTTCTCATTCTGAAGCATTTTGACTTGATCAGAAAAGTTATTCTGAAAATGAACTTCTTGAACTATGTAAATGATGAAGTATTGTCTCAATATGATGATGAAGACATCTTACATTCAATGATCTTCTATAGCAAGAACATAATTTTTGCAGAATGCAACTATGAGATTTATGATAAAAAACTGCTGATCATTATTCGCTGTTTGAAACATTGACATCTCAAATTGAAATGTATAAATATTTTAATCAAGATCTTCATCAATCATCTGAATTTAAAGTACTTCATGATTATCAAAGAATTAATCAGATGACAAGTTAAATGAGTTGAGAAGTTATCTGAATATAACTTCAAGATTATGTATCAGTCGAAAAAACAGAATCTGAAAGTCAATGCACTGATCAGAATGTCAGACGTCAAGTCAGTTGAAGCAAATAATGATTGAAAGTTATATCAGCATCAAATGCTATTGTCAAAAGATAAATTTGAATTGCAGTTAATAAAAGTTAATCAAGATTTGACTTAGATCTTGCTCAGATCTGACTTAGAATCTGACTCAGATTTGAAACTTGAATCAAAAGCTAATCAAAATTCGATTGAAGAGATGATTTCTATTCAGAATCAGATTATAGCAGAAAATTGAATGAATCAACTGTGCTTTGATATTCAAATAATCATGAAACAAAACAGAAGAACTTGTCAAAATATTAATTTAGACAATTGCAAAGTACTTGATAAAGTACTCTGAAAAGATGATAGACTATGAATTTCTCAGTCAATGATCATTTAATTGATAAGAGAAGTACATGATCTTTTAATCAATGAACATTCTGACATGAATTGAATGTTGAACTTGCTGAGATAATCATATTGCTGATTGAAGATGAGAATGATGATCAAGCGCTACATTCAAAACTGTTACGTTTGTTGTAGATCAAAAGTATCAAGAGATTGAATCAATGAACTGCTGAAGTCATTGTTCATACTCAAGCAGCAATGACAGAACATATCATTAAACTTTATTATCAATTTATCAGAAAGTGATAAAAACAACGCGATTCTGACAGTCATAAATTGATTGTTTAAGAAACATCATTATATATTGTATTAATCAGATGACAAAGAAATCTTTGCAGAACAAACAGTCAAGCTACTGTTGATATGAATCTTCAGAATTCATGAACTATCAAGATTAATAATGTTCAATCGTGATTTATAATTCATATTAATTGTTTGAAAGTCTCTATGTCTAAGACTCAACATCAAGATGAAACTATTTACAAACTATCATTCACAAATTAATGATCAGACAGAAAGAGCGAATCAGAATATGAAATGATATCTACGAAGCTATTGCTCATATATGCAAGATAATTGATTCATCTGATTATTTATGACTGAATTCATCAATAACAATGTTATTTCATCGTCAATTGAACAGTCAGCGTTCTTTCTGAATAAGAGCTTTCATTCTCATATGAGCTTCGATTTGAATTCAACTGAATATGAGATCACTTGAACTAAAATCGAAGCGAGCAAAGCAAAGAATATATTCAAACACATGAAATGATCACTAGCATTGATCAAGCAAGCATTAGCAAGAGTCAGAGTCACAATGAAGAAATAAGTTGACAAGCATTGAAAGAAAATGATTTACAAGATAAATGACATGATGTTTCTAGATTCTAGAAACATTATGATTGCAAAATCATCAAAGAAACTAAATGATAAGATACTAGAATCTTTCAAAATTCTGATCAAGATTGAACATGCATATCAACTGAAATTGTCATTGATAATGAAGATTCATTCGAAGTTTGCTTTGAATCTGCTGCAACTGAATTTGAAGAATTCTCTGAAAGAACAATGAAATGAGTCGTTTAATTTTATAGTGATGAATGATGAGAATGAATGAGAAGTGAAGAACATTTTGAACTTCAGATACTACAGACAACGACTACAATATCGTGTCAATTGAAAAGAATACAACGTCAATTTACATTGATACAACGTCAATGAAAATGAGTTCAAAAGATGTCAGAAGATCATAAATGACTTTCATGAATAATATTTGAATAAATCAAAAGAGAAATTAAAAAAAGATCAATTAAACTGCAGTAATGAAAACATTGTTAAATGAAGAAAGAAAGTAATGTTGTGAGCATGTCTCATTACTTTAAGTTAGTTTAACATAGATCATATTAGACTATCATAAACTAGTATAAAGCTGATGTTGACACGTTAGTGATTTAACGCGTCTTCATAAGTATAAGATTCTCAACGTGTTTCATCTTCTTTCTTCTTTAGCTTTGAACTTCTAGTTAGAATATACTCATATGATTCACTCTATGCAAATTCATAATAATCTGTCTCATCTGAATTATTCTGAATCGTAATGAAATAACTCTCTGATGCATTGTTAAGATCATGTCTAGAATCTAATCACACTGCAGCGAGATAGTACGTAGCTGAATAGAATGTTTGATCAATAGAGATAGCTATAACTAGAATATTAAGAATATAGAAGAAATCAAAGAGAGTTTCGAGCTGTATCTATAGTAGTGTAAAACAAAGAGAGCGAAGCAGGTTTGCTCAAGTATCGAAAGCGCTAGAATAGAGTGTTGAGGCTAGAGATTCAACATGAGTCAAAATCTCTAGAGCTTGTTGACTAGAAAACTTTATTCAATTTCGACACACTCGTAACATTATCTTCTTCTCTTTAAAAGTCATGTTTCTATGACTTGTAGTGTAGTTCATAGCACTGACGTAGAGTCTTGATGCCTGCCTTTCTATCAACCTTTCTATTGATTCAAACCAACTCGTCAAATGTCTATTGTAGCAGACTCACTATGTGAGATAGAATGATCATTGAAGCAGACTCACTAGTCGACTTGCTCATCGAAGAGATCGACTATCGGCTTGTCATTGAAGCAGGCTCACTAGTTGCACGTGAACGTGAGGTAGATCAATTCACTGATAGATAGAGCGATGAGAATAGATATGTCATTGCATTGACGAAGAGTGTCATTGAAGCAGACTCACTAGTCGACTTGCTCATTAAAGAGATCAACTTTCGGCTTGTCATTGTAGCAGACTCACTATTTGCATGTGAACGTAGAATCAGGTTCACTGATAGGTAAGACGACGAGAATAGATAAATCATTGCATTGACGAAGAGTGTCATTGTAGCAGACTCACTATGAGAACGTCATTTGTAGTAGAAGTATTCTTGATTCGATGCACGTTTCGATCTCGTGCACATTCTAAACTCGATTAGCAACTTATACTTTTTTTATTATTATTCAATCATCATTCATAGAATCAAATTGCAATTAATATAAAGAGTTGTCGATATCTATATGAAGCTTTCAAGCTATAAGAATCAATCATCAAATCGCTTAGAAGCTTTGAATTGCCTTTCAGCTCGCGTAGACCTGATTTGACTTGATCTTCTTTTCATCTTCTCAATAGCAACAAAATCAGTGAATTGCTGTACTTTCATCTCTTTAGACTTCTTCTTTTGTTCTTTCTGAAGCTCTTTAGCCTTCAGCTTTTGCTTCTGAATTAGACGTCGTTGCTTCAATTTCTTTGCTCGTAGCTTCTTTTTTCGCTTCGCTTTCTTCTTTCGCTTCGTCTTTTTTTTTTCTCGTTTCATCTTTCTTTCAGCTATTAAACGCTGTTTCTCTAGCTTTCTAAGCTTTCTTTGTTTCTTTTCTTTCGCCTTTTAAATAGCAGCTTGCTGTTTCTCTTCGATTCTTTGAATTTGACGATCACGAGTCGCCTGAATCTTATTAGAACTAAAAAACATTCTCTTTGTCTCATCATTAATCTCTAAATCGTCAAATAAAGGCTTTTCACGTCGTCTGCGACTTCTCTCAATACGTACTGTTCGTCGAAGATCTTCATTTTCTGCTTTCAGAAGAGCAACATCTGTAGTAAGCTTTTCAATCGTATTGTTCAACTTACGAGCTTGCGAATCAATTGCTTCTTCTACAACTGACTTCATTAATCGTTGAACCTTTCTTCAATCAGCTTCTGACAATGCTGAAGAAGAAGAATGACTTGAAACAGGTTTAGCGTTCGATTTAATCTGCTTTATGACCTGTGACGAATTGAAAGACAGCAATTCTGTCTTTTTTCATTCACTTTTGATGTTGGCAGACGTGAAAGCAGCTTGATATGCAGGTCAAAATAGGTCAAAGAAGTCTCTTTTTGATATTCAAGAAAGTTCTTGACTCTTAAAGATTCAGTCGTTCAGGTTTTGCGAGTAGTAATTGGTCAAAGGGTTAAATAAGCTGACATTCAGAGGTTGAAGACAATGCGTAGAATGAGAAGAATATAAAGTCACGAGCATCTTGTTCTGCTCACATCAGTCAAGAAACTTCATGTTGATATGACTGTCATGCTCGTCAATGAATAGAAGATGATAATCGCGTGAATTTCTGACTTTTGACCTCGTATTTCGATCAAATACGATAGTGAGTCAAGAGTAGATCAATTCATCGTTAGTTCAGTCAGTAGCGAAGAAAGCAAAGAAGCAGAATTGCTCTTTGAAATCATATTCAGTAAGTCAGCTGTTTTGAATATTGCCTGATATCGCCTGATAAATGATCGAAGAAAGTATATGAGTCATATTCATGCAAATGATTGCAATCAAGATAATTCATTCTCTATTGTTGTCTTGATCAGCACTCAGCAATTTGTCACTGTCAAGATGCTTTAAACTAAAGACTCTTCGAGTCTTTTGAAGAAGTTCAAGTAGAAAGTTCTTTTCGTTCATATTGTATGTGTTTGAAGAAAGAATCTTATATTCTTCGATTTTTTGCTTTACCTACCCTTATATTAGTATGAAACTAAACGTAATGAAGGCACTTACAAGGTCAAAATAAAGCTGATATTGATATGCATTATCGACTTTCTTTCGCTTTAGATCAGCGTCTTGTAGAAACTTTGACTGCAGTATATCTGAATGACGTTGAACGAACTCATAAGACCAGTTTTTGCCTGACTGTTTTCCAGATATATTATACGCAAAAACGCGAATCATGACATTGAAAGAAGATATATCACGCTCGATAAGCTTGTTGATATAGCGAATAAGCTCTTTTTCTTGTTGGTTCGAAAGAATTGACGTCGTTTGCTTGCTTTTCTTCACGAAGGCCGTTTTGCCCCTATGTCGTCACGACAGCGTGCTTCGATTGATATTGAATTTCTTTGCAGTTGCAGTGTAGTTAGATGAGTCTTGCAAAGCTAGATCTGCAAGCGCTGTCTCAATTGAAGTCATATTGAATTTGTAATTGATTTTTGAAGAAAGATGAAAGTAGTAAAGTGAGGTGTGCACAAGATCGAAACATGCATCGAGTCGAGAATACTTCTAGCAGGCTCACTAATTTGATCTGACGACACAGATTGTTTTGACTCGCCTGATTCACGAGCTTGGTTCGGGGCGAAGAGGGAAAAAGATGAGTTGAACAGCTTATTTTCACTCATCTATTTCACGAGAATGAGTTGATTCTCTTGATTGAGTGAACTTTGCGTACTTAGTGAGCGATAAGTTGTCTAGCGATTCAAACAGTCTTGTCGTTGATTCTATCAAACTTTCTAGTGTTGTTCAGTCTTTCGATTGCGTCGATCATCAGATAAACGAATTTCTTTAGACTCGTTCTGTCTGTATCAGTATGTTGAATGAGTAATGATATTGATATCGTGTGATTAACGAATTCTTAATATAATGTTGAAACCGTGCCTAGAATCTAATCACACTGCAGCGAGATAGTGCGTAGCTGAATAGAATGTTTGATCAATAAAGATAGCTATAACTAGAATATTAAGAATACAAAAGAAATCAAAGAGAGTTTCGAGCTGTATCTATAGTAGTGCAAAACAAAGAGAGCGAAGCAGGTTTGCTCGAGTATCGAAAGCGCTAGAATAGAGTGTTGAGGCTAGAAATTCAACATGAGTCAAAATCTCTAGAGCTTGTTGACTAGAAAACTCTATTCAATCTCGACACACTCGTAACATGCATTCACTTTCTCTCTCATGATTAAAGCTTTCTTCTCTTCAGTAAAATGATGCATAGTTGAATCTTTGCTCTGTTTCATGATCAAACATTTGCTTTTCTCAGCAAAACAACATATGATTGAAATTCTGCTCTGACTCATGATTAAACATTCATTCTTTTCAACAGAATAACATATAGTTGAATCTTTGTTCTGATTCATGATCAAACATTCATTCTTCTCAACAGAATGATGCATAGTTAAAACTCTGCTCTGACTCATGATTAAACATTTGCTCTTCTCAACAAAATGATGCATAGTTGAAACTTTGCTTTGACTCATGATCAAATATTCACTTTCATCAGCAAGACAACATATAGTTGAATTTTTGCTTTAACTCATGATCAAACATTCACTCTTTTTAACAGAATGACATGTGATTGAATCTTTGCTCTGACTCATGATTAAACATTCACTTTCTTCAGCAGAAAAATTTGCTCTTCTGCATTTTCATCTCATTTAAATGATGTTTTTCTCAGTTTCAGCAATAATGATAAACATTAACTTAATGTTCTTGCAAGAACAAACATTTTCTTTAATTTCAACAACAGTAGTAAATGTTGATTTAATGTTTTTGCAAAAGCAAATGTTTTCTTTAATTTTAGCAACAATAGTAAACGTTGATTCAATATTTTTGCAAAAGCAAATGTTCTTTTAACAAGAAATAATGATGTTTTGAAATCATTATTAAGACTTTTCATCAACAGTCAAGAATTTCTTTAAAGTTTGAAAAACTTTTCTGATTCTTCTTGTGAACATTGATAAATTAATAATTTTTTCAAATGATTTAATGACTATTTTCTTGTAATTCTTGATGCTCAGAGTCTTGAACTGTTGAGTGAAGATGACAAGCGTTGAAGCTGACTGATTCAAGAAATTCTGCAAAAGTTCTTTTATATATGTTAAATCATGAGTGAACTCTCTTTCATCTGCATCAATATCTTTCTCATAATTAAGTCTTCTTGACAAATCATTGACAGAATTACTCACTCTCTTTTGATAAAAGATCTTGAAGTTGTATGCAGTAAATCTGTTGACTCACTTTATTTATCTGCAAGAGAGCTTAATTATTGTCATGAAGTGTTGAAGATTTGCATGATCATTGATTATCTTTATTTCATGTCAAGTCTTTTCTAAATAATGTCTTTAATGATTCATGCTTTCAATGATCATCAGCATTTTCTGATCATATGCATCATAGTTTCATTCAATTAATTGTCACTTTCTTGATTAAATGATTACTGAGTATTAGTGTAAATTCTTGAGTGTGATATTTATTTATTGAGACATCATCACTTTCTCTGTGAATTCAAAAACATTCATCTTCAATCTTATGACTTTTGCAGAATTAAAGTGCTGAAAAACAACATTTTGAGCAAAGATGACTTTCAGCTTCTGAAAAGCATTTTAAGCATTGTCAATAAACTCAATTCACTTTATTTACTCTTTGAAAATTCATCTTTTCTTTGTGTTAAAAAAGAGACTTGTTTTAAGATGATCAATCAAGAATGATGTTATTCTTGAATAATTCTTTATGAATTAATGATAAAAGTTAATAAAGTCAAGAAACATTTAAATCTTTTTCATTATTCTCAATTATGATCAATCTTGAATGATTTGCACTCAATTTTTTTTCATTGAAATTTCTTTTTTCTTTACTTTATATTTTAGAAAGAATAATTCTTCTTTGAAGAATTTGCATTTGAAGAGCTTGATGTAAAGCTTTAGAATCTGCAGTTTGTTAAGAATTTATCATATGTGATGAACATGTTTTTTACAAGTTTTGCTGAATATCAGAATGTCATTCAGATAAACAAGATAAATGATGTCAAGAAATTCAAACAAAGTCTGATTCATATAAATCTGAAAGAAAGTCGATGCATTAATGAGATCAAAGAGCATCATGAGATACTTGTATAAGTCAAATCTTATACAAAATGTCATCTTTCATTCATCTTCTTCTTGTATGCAAAGTTTGTTGAACACATTCTTGATGTCAAACTTGATAAATCACTTGATGTCTGCAAGATGATCAAGAGCTTCATTGATTAACAAAAGAAAACATCTATTTTTAAAAATAATTGCATTGAGTTCTTGATAATCAACGTACGATTGCAACGTTTCATCTTTTTTAACTGTAAAGAGCATGAACATCTCAGCTGAAGAAATGAAGTATTATATCATGTTTGTTTAAAGCTGTTCTTCGATATACATCTTTTGTGCAATGAGTTCAACTGCAAAAAGATTGTACAAAGAATTTCAAAGAATGATACAATTCTTCTTGATGCAAATAGCATGATCATGAGACTCATGAGTCAAAAGAACTTTGACTTTTTGAGTGAAGAAATTCGCGAAATTCGTAAATTCTTTTGAAACATTTAAAAATTGATTAACTATTGTATTTTTAATCTGTGTGAATTGAAAGTTTTCTTCTGTCATTGAAAAACTCGAAAAGTTGTACAAAGCATTTAGAAGTGATTAAATGTGTATTATAACATTTTGTTACTTGAGACTCTGAGTTGATTAAGCGCTTGAGACTTCTCATTTCTTCTGATGATTACATCAATGAAAGAACTTGAGAATGACTTTTTTTATGAAGTTAAATTGATGAATATTGCATGCAAAAAGACTTGACGCAAGTCTTGCTTTATTGAACATCATGTAAGATGATTCTGAAACTGTTCTTTAATAAGATAATCTCTTTCTTTCATTCTGAGCACACAAGATTCTTCAGCGTAAATATTAATGAATAAACTTGTGAATGAAATTATGCTTTTCAAAGAATGAAAGATTTAACATGAGATTCTTTGAAGCATATTCAACAATGATAAAAATCTTCAAGATGCATAAATTGCTTTCATCAAAGTTCTGAATGTTTAGATCAAGCAATATTGTTTCATGTAGTCACATTAATTTATCATTGAAGAAAATTCTCATAAACTTTCAAGAATGAATATTCTCGATCTTATTTAAACGTTTCACAAAACTGTGACAAATTATGTTTAACATACACTCAATGTTCATCATGATTTAAGTTTCAAGAAGATCAAGACATTTTGACTTAATCTTGACTATAAAAGTGAATGATGTTGTGACTGAGTTCAAGTTCTTTGACATTATTAACGCGTTCAGTTTGATAAACAGTTGATTGATTGAGTTGACTCATTGAATTTCATACTTTTCAGTTGCTCTCTTTTCTTAAGTAATCAATAAATGAGAGAAATCTATCAAGCTAAGTCTTTTTTCAAAACGTCAATAATGAAGATGTTGTTAAAAGCAGAAGAAACTTTTAAGAAAAGAATTTTTGAAAAGAAAGTTTCTAAAAAAATGAATCATGAGTTTAAACAATTCAACTTTACGTGATCTTTAAATTTGCATCTGACGCATGTTTTCTTGCTGACTCTGTAATATTTTTTCTTTTGAAAGACTGTTTTTCTTAATTCTGATTCTCATTGCTTTTGTTGATCATCAAAGTATTCTTCTTTTTCTCAACTATTAATTCTTTGCAAGAAACTCTGCAAGCTCTTCTTATATAATTAATCTTCAAGAAATGAGTTCATTTTTGATTGTTAATTTTGCTGAGCATAATTTAAAGCATGCTGCATATTAATGTACTTCATCAATTCTTGACAGAACATCTTACTTCATTAAATAAAAGTTAGTATGATTAGTTTAATCTTGTTCAAAGAGAGTAATTCATTCAGCAATTTAAACAATAGCACTTTCTTAAACTTCATGATTTTAATACAATTTTGAAAATATATCTTGTTGAATTTCAGAAAGAATAACATGCATGTTTAATCACTTTTTTTATAATGATATTTCATAAATTGTTTGTTCAATTCTGAAGTGACTTCACGTCAAGCAAGCATTGTTGAAGAGTTTTAAGAAACTTCACTTATGTGATTTTACAATCTTTCTTCTTGACAGTTTTCTTGATTTGTTGAAGATAGTGCATCATTGTGATCTTTACATATTTCATGATATAATTAAGCTTGTCATCATTTTTGATGTAATTCATCTTGATGAGTCAGCAATGAAACTCATCTGTACGTGATGCTGACTATAAATCTACTGTTTAACTACAGTAAAGTTTAAAGATTATCAAAAGTTTGAATGATATTAAGACGCTGCGTGATAATGAAGCGCTGTACATTGATTGCATGCAGAGTTTTCGTGATCATGCAAACTTCAATAATCTCAATGTGCATGCTACAAGCAATTTATATGCAGATGAGAAAGTTAAATAGAATGCAGAACTACAAGAAAAATCATTTATGAAAATCATTTGATTCAGTATCTTGTTATCATAATGATAAGAATTAAGACAGAACACTTTTATGTTTGATCTGTTGAAAATGATTAGCAGAAAGAACTTGAATCATGAACATTCTTTAAATTTACATGCTAACTACATATAAATCTTGTTAAGACTGCGTGTCTGTTACTACAACATGAACAACTCACGAAATTCATTAAGTTCAACATGAGCAAACTCAAGAGTCTCATTAATATCATTTAACAAACGTTCAAACACAGATATTTTATACATGAGTGATACATTGATAAGAAGACTTCATTAAGAGAAGAGAGATACAAGCGAATTAGTAAAGAATGATTGAACTACGCTATTTGATTAAAAGTGTAGCATATAAACATTTCTGCAAAACATGATCGATTTGCATGAGAAAAATCTTTACAGATAATATGAAACAGATGAGTTGCACACTTTCAAGCAAAGTGAGCATCTGCAAGATGTGATATACAATAATGATGATTATCGATCTTAAAAATCTTATTTCTTCACTGAACTCTGACTCTTGAATATCTTGATGATAAAATCAATCTTTAGTTGAAAATATCATCTGTATAGTTCAAAAGAAGAGTAATGTGTATTGATGTGATTAAAGAAGAAATTGACTGTGATATGTATGTATATCACAGATGAAATGTTTGCAACTCATGCTTAAGAAGTAAACTGTTGAAATCTGAGCAGTAAGAGATTTCATTCATCTTAAACTGTGAATCTGCTGCAAGAAACTATCTCTTGCTAAGAAAGAAATCAGCATAGAGATCATGTTTTATGTATGTTGCATACAACGTATGCAACATATTTTCGATAGATTCTCGCTGCAATGATTTCAACTAGTGACAGCATCGCAATAACGCAGTATTACAGAAGTCAATGAAAGCAATGATGAGAAAAATATAGAAAATGCATCGCAGATGTTTACATCATCTCGACACAAAGATTGCATCTGTTCAACAAGATGATAAAGATGCAAAATGATTTTTAGAAAGTTGAAAGTACTTTTGTTACTTACATCAAAATTAAATGCATAGATTTGAATGCTTATCTGCACTTCAGAAATGTTTCAGATGCAGATAACATGTGATGTAACTGCAACTGAGATCAGCAGATGATGAAACATATACTCATGCATTGCTTGAACTGATTGCATTTGCGATCAAAAATGCTATGAAATGTCAACTTCTTAAACTATTGAATAATTGTTGCTATCACAAAGAGTTTCAAAGCAGCTGCAAGAATGATGATGAAAATGAAACTTCTGAAGCAATTTAAAGTGACTGAGTTACTCATTCTTTAACATGCAATTAACGCAAACTAATTTGATATATAATCTCATAATGATAGTTTTGACTGCGTGAAGCAGTTGTATAAACAGCGAGTGATTTTCTATCTCAGAGAATTTTGTTCACTCGATATAAATAGCATAAAGTTTCTCATGAATCAACTTAATCAATGTCACAAAAGTGTATGAATTTATTATTATTATTATTATTATCATCTTGATGAAGTTTAACTTTAATTTTCTGAAAAACAACTTCAGATTCTTATTAATGATGAATTTGAACTTTTTCTCTTTTAAGAACTTATTCAAAAGAATGATCTTAGAAATGATTGCTTTCTTTTTAGAAAAATCATCATTGATGAAAGAATTCTTTATGACTTTAATGATGATTCTTTTGCAAAACTTTGATTTGAGATGATCAAATGCATGACTTCATTGTGTTAAAAAGTAATCAGAGTTCAACGTGCAAAACGCTCATTTCAAATTTTTTAACAAAATGATGTTTTTGATGAACAATATCTTGTGTTAAGCACACATCTTCAAATAACTCTGTTATCTTTGCAAGATCTTCATGTCATTGATAATGCTTTGAATTTTGTTGAAAGTGATGAATGAAAGTTTATGCTTAACAACTTTCATTCTTGTCTGAAGCAATGTACATTGTCTCTTTTCTTTTTCTATATTAATGCAAGCACTTTTAATGTCTTTGTTCAATGCTGCATGATAACAAGTCTTTAATAGATTTCTCAAAATAATGCTTGCAAAATCAGAAAATGATCAAGTCGATGAGATCATAATATTGATGATGATCGCTTAATGCTGTGTAAGATTTTTCGTTAAGTTTAATTAAAACTTCTTTTTATTGTTACAAGAAATTTAATTAAGTAAAGTGAATGCAAGTTTTATGAAGATGACGAAAGTAAACAAGATAATACTTTCAAAAAACATGCGAATATTGCTTTCAAAAGATGAAATCACGACATTAAGAAAGATCATATCTTGATCATGATGCTTGAAAAATATGTTTACAATGTTAGTGATGATGATTACTTGAGTCAAAGATGCAGAAGCTTCAAGAATGAGAAGAAATTAAAATTCATTACAAAGATTGAGTGTCATATTCAAAGAATTGCTATTCAAGTCAACGATTTTTTTATATTATACAAACTATTGTCTCTGCAATAAAGTAAAGTGTTAAAATTATGAGTAGCTTGAGAAACATATAATCACACTAAAGAATATGCACATAGATAATACAATCAAATTTAATAGTAGCTTAGTAATATTTATTCATATAAAAAGTTAACATTAAACTATGAAATACAAAAGTGAACTTTTCTTTATATATTCAAAAGATTAAACTCAAGCATTATTAATGAAACAAGCGAAATTACATGTGACTTATGCAAAATGTCTTGAAGATTGTATGTGACTTGAACTTTTATTATCAATGAAACATCAAGATTTGTATGTAACTTAAATTCTTGTAGACTCAGAGTCTTTGAGAATCAATGATAAAGATTCTTGTAGATTCAGTGTTTCTGAGAATCAACAGTAAAGTTTCTCATAGACTCAGTATCTTAATTCTCATAGATTCAAATTCTCATTTGAGAACTTAATGATAACATTAAAGAATAGTTCTTATGTTTATTCTTTATTCTTTAAAAAACTTTAACTTTCATAGATCTGAGTTCTGACATCACTCTATATACTCATCATTTTACTCGTCATTCTACATACTCATCATTTTACTCATCACTCTACATACTCATCACTTTACTCGTCATTTTACATACTCATCATTCTACTTATCACTTTACATGCTCATCACTTTACTCGCTCATTTACTCACTCATTTACTCGCTTTATTTACTCGCTTTATCAATCTTTCTATCAAATGCTTTATCAAATTTCTTATTAAACGCTTTATCAAATGCGTCGATTAAATGCATGAAACACGTCAAACAATGCTTCAAACAATGCTTTCTACATAACTTAAAAACAATACTGTTATCTTTGTGATTAGTAATCTTCGCTTTCAGTCGAAGATCGACGCTAGAAAATTTAAGAGATTCAAAGTATTTACTTCTTTTTACTTCTTTCTTTCTTTGTAAAACAGTTTCTACTTTCTATTTCATATGAAATAATGCTAACTGACTCAATAAAATGCACTCTTCATGACTCAATATTAAACTTTCTACTGATCTTTCTGCTGATCTTTCTACTGATTTTTCTACTGATCTTTTGATCAAGCTTTTTACTGAGCTTTCTACTGAGCTTTTTACTACTGAGCTTTCTACTGAGCTTTCAATCGAGCTTTCTACTGAGCTTTCTACTGAGCTTTCAATTGAGCTTTTGATCAAGCTTTTTATCAAACGCTTTATCAAACTTTCTACATGCTTCAAATTACTCATCAATTGAGCGCATAACATGAGTTGAACAGTGCTTTCTACATGACTTCTTTCATGTTTCTTTACTGAGCATTCTTCATGTTTTTCTATCAAGCACTCTTCATGTTTTTCTATCAAGCACTCTTCATGTTTCTCTATCAAGCATTCTTCATGACTCTCTTTATGATTCTCTATCAAATACTCTACATAGTCAACAATTCATTCAAATAAATGATTAAATAACTAGTTAAATAATAAATTCATTGATTTAATATCTTGCTTTTGCATGCGCTTAAGCATATAGAATTAAGCATATAGAATCAGAATAATCAGTGTCAGCAGTGTTATTTTGATGATTCATGTCATTTTAATGATTTGTGTCATTTTGATAATTCATGTCAATGTGATAAACGATGTCATTTAAGCTATTAAACATGCACTTGCAGCTAATCACGTCAAAGTGATCTTATAAGAAGAGAGATTAATCAAAATGATAAATCATTTAATTTATCAATTAATTACGTGATTAAACACTCAATCTGATTTGTTGATGTGTGACTTTGTCAAGATATCATTTAGATCACATTATATCTTTGACTTAATATATTATGAGTTATGTCGTGTTCAACTTGACAATGCTTGATAAACTCTTTATAGTTGATTAATTCTCTTAAGTTATTAAGAACTTCTTAATAATTAACTTTATCATAATATATATTCATTCTGTATCTGCTTAAAATATCACATTGTCATATCATTTTTATAAATCTTATTTATTCATTTAGTAAACTTGATCATCACAGTTTTAATTACTTCAAATTCTTCTTAGAAATGATGATTCAATATTTAAGCATGATAACAGCAATGTAATTGCAACAAAGTTGCAATAATGATGTTTTAATCTTGCAAAACATTATATCAGAAAATGAATGTTTTATAATGAAATCAGAAAGTGAAAAAGCAGAAAATAAACTGTTATAATTCTAGTCTTCGTTTATTCTACGACTAGTCTTCGCCTTGATTTCATTCTAATCAAGTTTAGCGAAAATCTGAGCTAGATGTAATGTCATCGAGTTTCTGCGTTCATATGTGTAAAACGTCAACTTTTTCAAGTCTAGCACAGAGCTGAGAAATGCACATATAAGAATCAAGTTCTTTTCTGTAGCTACTTTTCTTTCTTAGCATTTATTTATTAGTTAAATGACATTCATATGACTCGCTCTATGCTGATCTCTAACAGTAGATAAATGCTAATCAACTACTCTGCTATTAATGTGTAGACAATACGAAATAATCTACTTCGTTTATTCAGAAAATTTGCAAGAAATTCTTTGAATTACTTTCATCAAATTTACTCAAATTTATCAAATCATTCATCTTTACAACAAATTTATCTATCTATCTTTCTCACAATGACACGCGACTTCGAATCAGTCGAGTCACGAACAGCTCATCTGCTTAGAAGCATTGCTAGCAGACACGTTTTCATTATTTCTTTTGATGTCTCAGCTGAATTTCAGAATGTCACTACTTCATGAAACATCAACACGAGTCAACAACTTCGTCAATGAGCTCATGATCAGTTGAACAAGATTATCAAGATGTTGATTGAGCTAAAAGATCAACAAAACATGACTTTGAAACTGAACAAGCAGTAAATCAATCTACAAGTTGAGCATATCAAGAGATTGAATGAGCTAGAAGTTAATCAAACGGCAATAGATACTCAGAAAGAGACTATTGCTCAACTACAAGCGAAAGTATTGAGTCTTAAAAAGAAGCTCAAAGAAGCAAAGCATTCTGTTGCTGATGATCTTCTTTCTCGTCAACTCACTGAGCTCGTTGAGTCTCAAACTATCTTGAAACAACAAGATATTAAGTCATGAGCTTCTATCGAGAATCTTTCTCAACGAGAGTCATTTATTTTACTCAACAGCAATCATCACAAGTTTTACAAGTTTTTGAATTCATCTATCTTCATTGATGAAGATGTTGAATCAACATAAAACAGCTGAAGAGTCAAGATTGATGACAAGCTTAAAGCAAATGCAGATCACTTTCATACTGAAAATATCTGTATTGTTTATGTGATATCTAGACTAGAAGATGACGCAGCGAAACAAATCTTTGCTCAACGTCATCATGATGCATCTTACTCATACATCTTAATCTACGAGCTATTCGAGCATCTGAAGTCAATTTACGATAATCAGAATAAGAATTGAAAGTGTCGTTGCAAGTACAACGCTCTGAGACAGTTGAACAAGTCTTTCAACGTCTTCTACTTTGAATTCATGAAGTTGTTCAGCTATTTAGACTATGAGAATTGCACATTGATGAATGATCTTCAGAATAAAATCAACAATCGCTTGCAAGATACTTTATTGATTTGCTTGAAAGATTTTATCATTCTACATCATCTCAAGAGCTTTCTTCAAAGTATGAATAATAGACAGTGAGTTAATTATCAGCTTCGAAGTGAATGTTGCATGATCATTATCAAAGTCATCATTGCATCTGAAAAGCGCGCTACTTCTTTGTCAGCAGTGACGACTTCGATAATCAAATATGTCAAGTCGACTATCTTTTCTACATCTAAGTCAGTCAAATCATTTATTGTTTGCTATATTTGCAAGATCTCAGATCACTTATTCAAGAACTGCTCTCAGAACAAGATTGATACTTCAGCATCTTGTGTCTTCATTCTTCATCTACATGAAATCATCATTTCAAAGAATAAAGAGAATGAGAAAATGACTTTCTTCTTTGAGAATAGCGAGGCAAAAAACTAGAGACTTTCATCAAAGACGTGATGAAAAACGTGTTAATTTCTTCAACAATAAGCATGTTAAACAATTCTTTTGCTTCTGAATCTTTGATTACTGAATGTATACTATCTAGCAATGAAATTAGTTACTCATTGAAGTCATTGATTGACATCGAAGCTGCTGACTATTCGTTCATTAATGAAGTGATTACGCAGATTGTTTGTGATCAGTTGCAAATTAAATCTCTGACTTTGATCAAAGCGAAGTCAATATGAGAATTCAACGATCATTATGCAAAAAAGCTTATTACTCATGTCATTTATTTGAATCTGACTGTTCAGAATCATACGATTGAAATCGCTTCTATGTTGATCACTCAATTAGATCAACATCAAATGATTCTTGAAAAAATATGAATGAACAAGATCAATCTAGTAATAGATATGCAAATCAATTTTCTTTGATTTTCAAATTTCAATTCTTTTATTTCAAAATCGATTGTTTTATTCTCAAGTCATAAAACAATCTTGAAACAGAAAAGCTTAACTTTTACTCATATTTTGAAGAAATCTACTATCTTCGTTACACTTTCTTTCAGTCAGTTCAAAGAGAAGTCAGTTGAATAGTCAAAATCGTTCGACGCAGTTTTGCCTAGCGTTAACTCTAAATCAACGTTCAGTCTAAAACCAGCTTCTAGTTCAATGAATATATCAATGATAAAGACAGCGATTTATAGAATGTTAGTCAAATGATCAGATGTCAAGATCTTTGCTGTTATCATCTTGAAAATCGATCGACTCATAACTACAGTTGAAAACAAGTCTGAAGAAGTGAATTCACATGAGCTTTCACACGTCAAGATTCTCAAGCAGATTAAGATCAAGCTTCTCTCTGAATATTACGACTATTTAAACATGTTCAATCGAACAATGATCAATCAGCTATCATCTCATCGTTTCTATGATCACAAGATTGAGTTAATTGACGAGAGAACATCTTCTCGAAGCAGACTGTATCAGATGTTTGATCACAAGCTTCAGAAGATAAAGAAGTATCTGATCAAACATCTGAACAAAAAATTCATTTTCTCTAGCTTCGCTTCATACATCTCGCTCATCTTGTTCATCAAAAAGAAAGATGATAGTCTGCATTTCTGCGTTGATTATAGAAAGCTTAATGCTTTGATCAAATGAAATCGCTATTCTTTGTCATTGATCGACGAGATTCTCACTTGAATACAAGAAAGCAAATATCTGACTCAATTAAACATCATTGTTACGTTCAATAAACTGCAAATGCATTCAGATAGCGAAGATTTGACTATCTTTATCACTTTCTTTGACTCATACAAATATCATGTAATGCTTTTTGAATTAATCAATGAATCAACGTTCTATCAACACTATATAAACGACGTGCTGTTTAAATATCTTCATCAGTTTTGTCAGATTTATCTAAATGACATTATCATTTACAGCAAGATCTTGAAGAAACATAAGTAACATGTACGATTGATCTTGAATAGACTACGAGAAGCTGATCTACAGATGAACATAAACAAATGCAAGTTTTATGTTCAAGAGATCATCTTTCTAAAACTATTAATATTCATTGAAGAATTGAAGATGAATTCACGAAAGATACAAGCAGTAGTGAAATGATTTATTCTCAATAATCTCACTCAGATTCAGTCATTCATTAACTTCTGCAACTTCTATCGATGCTTTATCAAGAACTTTTTGAAGATTGTTCATTCAATGATTCAACTCACTCAAAAGAAGATCATATTTGAATGAAATGAGACTTGTCAGACTGCATTCAACCTCATGAAGAGACATATAACTGAGACTTTTATACTTTGTCACTTTGATCAGACTTGTAAGACTATTCTGAAAACTGACTCATTCAACTACGTAAACGACGAATTTTTTTCTCAATATGATGACGAAGAAGTACTACATTCAATTGCTTTCTATAGCAAGAACATGTCTTCTGCTGAGTGCAACTACGAAATATATGATAAGAAACTGCTGATTATCATTTCAGCATTTGAGCATTGATGACTTGAACTGAAGTTGACTGACATTTTTATCAAGATGTTTATTGATTATCAAGCACTCATCTCATTGATGAAAGACAAAGAGCTGAGCAGACATCAGATGCGTTGAGTACAAAAGCTAGCTGATTTCAACTTCAAAATAATATATTGATCTGACAAACAGAACATTAAGATCAATGCATTAACTCGTTGAGCTGACTTCATACTCAGAGATTTTGATGATGAACGCGTTCACTATCAATGAATCACTATTCTGACGTTGAATCAAATGAAGATTGCTGATCTAGAGAAGAACATCAGCAAGTCAATCTATAAACAAGTTTTTGACGTGAATGAAATTGACGAGAATTGTACTCTACTTCGTGAAGCAAAGATCAGAAATGAAGCACAATGCAAAGATATCAAGCTGAAGAATTGTTGAGTTCAGAATGAAATCTTATACAAAGACAGTCAGTTATGAGTCTCATTCAATGAACTTTTGCAAATGAATCTGATTCATGAAATGCATGATCAATTCTTAATAAATCATCTTGATATTTTTAGAACAATGAAAATCATCAAACGAAACTACTATTGATCATTCATGCGAAAGACAGTAGATTGATATATTCAAAACTGCTATGTTTATCAATGATCAAAGACATCTAGAGATAAATCAAATGACTTGCTTCAATCTTTATTAATATTTGAACAGCGATGATAAGACATAGCAATGAACTTCATTATTAATCTATCTGATTCATTCAACTATAACGCTATTCTGACTGTCATCTGCAGATTGTCAAAAGAAAGACATTATATTCTTTGCATCACTGATGATAAAGAAATCACAGTCGAAAAAACAGCGAAAATGTTGATTCAGTGAGTATATCAAACTCATGATTTACTCAGCTTCATTGTATCTGACAGAGATACGCAATTCATCTCTATTCTATGAAAGTTTCTTTGCAAATAACTGAGCATTTCTCTTTGATTGTTCATCATCTATCATTTTCAGATCAACGATCAAAGCAAACAAGTCAATCAGAATATTAAGCGCTATCTGCGTTTCTTCTGTTCATACATGCAAAACAACTGATTCAAGTGACTACTCATGATTGAGTTTGTTGACAATAACATCTTGTTCTCAGTCATTTTCTTGACTCTCTTCTTCATGAATAAAAGCTTTCATTCTCATATGAGCTTCGATTCTGACATCATTGAGTATGAAAGCACTCGCGAACGCTTGCAGATTGATCAAGTCAAGAATATATTCAATCACATGAATAAAACATTGATCTTCGCTCGCGAAGCTTTGATCAAAACACGAGAGCAAATGATGAATCAAGCTAATAAGCATAAAAAGAAAGTCAATTACAAGATCAAATCAAAGATGTTTCTGAACAAATGAAACATCATTACAGCGAAATCTTTCAAAAAGCTGAATGACAAAATGCTTGATTTATTTCAAATCATTGACTCTGTTGACTCATTCTATAAATTGAAACTATCAGACACTATGCATATACACGACGTGTTTCATTCAGATCTTCTTCATTCTATCATCAATGATTCTCTGTTTGATCAAAAGAATGAATCTTCGAAATCAATAGTGATAAACGATGAAGATGAATGAAAAATTGACGATATATTAAACTTTCAACGCTACAGAAGATGACTTCAATATAGAGTTAAATGAAAGAGTTATGACAATGATCTTAACTGATATAACGCTGATGATGATGAGTTTATGAATGCTCAAGAGATGATCAATGACTTTCATATCAAATATTCAAGAAAATCGCACTAGAAACAACATTCATGTGAACATGAATAGTTGAGAAAAGAAAGTAATATTATGATTCTAGTCTTCATCTTGATTTCATTCTAATCGAGCCTAGCGAGAATCTGAGCTAAATGTGATGTCATTGAATCTCTGCGTTTATATGTGTAAAACATCAATTCTTTCAAGCCTAGCACAAAGCTGAGAAATGCACATATAAGAATTGAGTTCTTTTCTGTAGCTACTTTTCTTTCTTAACATTTATCTATTAGTTAAATGATACTCATATAACTCACTTTATGCTGATTTCTAACATAAACTCTCTCTTGATATTGATGAATAACTGACTCAAGTAATACTTCAATATAATGAACTGTAAAAGAAATAAAAGTTAACAGTCATTTAATCAAAGATTGAGATTCTGCAAGTCATTGAAACAATAAAGAAAAGTCATTCAGCTTTTATTTAAGTTTTCATTGAGAACTTGAATGATTTATGCATCATTTTCATAATGTTAATGAAGATAAAATGAAATCATCATGAAATTATTTTATAAAAGCAAAGATTCTCAATGTTTTTGAAGAAGTATCATGACAAAATCATAAGAAAACATAAAGAGTAAACTTGTAACATTAAAATCTTATTTCAAAATATTCTTTAACATTTTGAAAGAAATGAGAAAAAGATTTTATACTGCATGATTTATCTTAAGAATAAATCAAAGAAGCTTTGATTTAATCATGAAGAAATTATGTTTGCAGCTCAGCAAACATGATTCAATTTTATCAATTTTCTTCTCAATTTAATTGAAAACTTAATGAATCAAGATATAAACATGACTCAGCAGTATGCAAATGCATTGCAACGCTTGAATTAAATGATATGAATGTTTGCAATTTATCTGAGCACTCTGAAACATCAACTTTCATTGTATAATGATGAGCATAAGTGAATTCATTTATTCATCAAGTTAAAATTTGAACTGCATGTGATTATTATTAATGTACAGTTAATTTCTATCATATGAAATGCATTAATTGATCTTGTTGCTCAATTAAAAATCAATCTACAAGAAGAACATGTCTTGTCATTAAAACAATTTCAAGACAGAAATTCATATGATCAAACTAAGATTAACAAGATCAGCAATGAAACTCATCTGTACATGATGCTAACTACAAATCTACTGTTTAGCTACAGTAAAGTTTAAAGATTATCAAAAGTTTGAATGATATCAAAATGTTGTATAATGATGAAGCATTGTGCATTGATTGCATGCAGAGTTTTCGCAATCACACAGACTTTAATAATCTCAATGCACATGCTATAAGCAATTTGCATGCAGATGAGAAAGTCAAATAGAATGCAGAACTACAAGAAAAATCGCTTATGAAAATCATTCAATTCAGTATCTTGTCATCATGATGATAAGAACTGAGATAGAACATTCTTGCATTTGATTTGTTGAAAGTGATTAATAGAAAGAACTTAAATCATGAACATTCTTTAAATTTACATGTTAACTACGTATAAATCTTATTAAGACTGCATGTCTATTACTACAACATAAGTAACTTACAAGACTCATTAAGTTTGACACAAGCAAACTCAAGAATCTCATTAATATCATTTAACAGAGATTCAGACACAGACATTTTATACATGAGCAAAATACTGACGAGAAGACTTCATTAAAAGAAGAGAGATACAAGTAAGTTAGTAAAGAATGATTGAACTATGCTGTCTGATTAAAAGTGTAGCATATAAACATCTCTGCAAGACATGATCAATCTGCATGAGAAAAATCTCTACAAATAATATAAAATAAATGAGTTGTACACTTTCAAGTGAAGTGAACATCTGCAAAACATGATATACAATGATGACAACTGTCAATCTTAAGAATCTCACTTCTTCACTGAACTCTGACTCTTAAATGTCTTGATGATAGAATTAATCTTTAGTCAAAAACATCATCTGTATAGTTTAAAAGAACAGTAGCATATGTTAATGTGATTAAAGAAGAAATTGACTGCGATACACATGCATATTGCAGACGAAACATCTGCAACTCATGCTTAAGAAGTAAACTGTTGAAATCTGAGCAATGAAAGATCTTGTTCATCTTGAGCTGTAAATCTGCTGCAAGAAACTATCTCTTGTTAAGAGAAAAATCAGCATAGAGATTGTATTTTATGTATATTGCATGCAACGTATGCAACATATTTTCAATAAACTCATTCATCGCTCATCATGAAGATAGCAATCGAAGCGATAATAAATCAACTGATGAACGTGAGTATGTTAAATGTATATCATGAATATGCATGCAAGCTGTTCAAGAAGAACTGTTGCATCACACAATGCTTCAGATGTCAAGAATTTGATCACATGATCAGATTCTGCAAAAAGAATCAACGCTGCGTCAAGTGTGCAGATAAACATCACATCAAGAAGTGCGTGATGTTTTTGAATAAAAGACGTTGCATTAACTGCAACGAAAATCATGAACTTTGAAGATGCATCTGTCTTAAGTGACAACAACAAATGAAACAAACGTTCAAAATTTATAGAAATAAATCGTTTAGATATTTAGAAGCATTTAAATACAATTGCACATTCTTGCAATTCTTGAACTCTTCGCTGTCTTTAAGCACTGCAGATTCAATGAACTCTTCAAGATTTATGAATTCTTTCAATTCAGTAAACTCATTAAGCTTAATGATAGCTATGCTGAAAACACGTAGTTTAGTCACTTATGAATTGACATGACAGATGATAAAAGTCAAGAAGAGACGTGTTGATTATTTCTCTTGCGTGAATAGCGACTCAGATGAGACGTTGCTTGAGCAGAGTCAGAAATGATAAATCAGAAGATAAGACAGACTCTTGATGATTGAGAGCAGTCAAAGAGTCTTCTCTTTGCAGAGTCAACAACAGCTACAAATAACTTTATGATAAATCAATCTTTTCTACAAATACTGCAGTACAACATCAAAAAATCATTGAAAATTCAGAAATCATTTCTAATCAACAAAGAAGTTTGTGATTTCAACATCGTAGTCATACAGAAGCAGAGTTGCAACATTAATGATATACAATCATTTAACTCAACTTACAACTTCTTTTATCTAGTGAAAAACATGTCATCACAGTCAAGAACTTGCATATATGTGAACAAATGCTTAAGATTCAATCAATGAATGATAGAAACAGCTGAATCAGACATTTGCTTGATCAGAATATTAACTTGCAACACAGATGACAAAACGCAGACGTTGCAACTTATAAATGTTTACAATTCATGTTCATTGTTTTCTACATTTATAAAGAAATCTTTAATCATTTCTCGCTTGAGCGAGCTACTTAAAGACAACTGCGAACAACTGATTGTAAGAGATTTCAATCTACATTACTTTCACTGAAAAGAATGAAGATGCTTCACTCAACATGCAGTAATCAACAGTTTACTTGACATTGTTACTAACACTAAGCTGAAATTACTGCTGAAATCAGACACTATTACTTGCAAGACTCATAATTAGTTTACAATTATTAATTTAGTCTTTAGCAGCGAGAAAATACAATTCATGACATGTAAATGCAAGATACACATCAATCTGCATTAAGAATTGAATTATCTTTTGATTATTATAGAACTTTGTCTATAAACAACTTCAGTACAGTCTTCAACTTGATGATTATGAAAGAAAATGAACACAGAAGCATTGAGCGCGTATCTGCATATACATTTTTCGTTGAATCGTTTTTTGAACAGCAAGATGATGATGAATGAAAGAGTGTGCAAAATTATTAAGATGTTACAAAAGATCATTGAGAAATTTATTTTCTTGACAAAGTCATCAAGTTGAGCAAAGAACTTCTGAAATTTAAACTGCTCAAAGATAGTAATGAAATCAAGACAATTATGAATCATATGAAAAATACAGAGCACACTAAATGCATGAAATGAATATCTGAAATACAATGATCATAAAAACAAGATCATTCAACAAGCAAAGTGTGCACATTTCAGATCACAAATGCATAAGTTGAGCGATGCACTTAAGTCAATATGACGCTTTGCAAAATGAGTCAGAATTGAAAGTCAGTTATCTAAAAAACTTTCTCAGTTTTTGTCATTGAAGTGAAGTGACACTGATCAAATGACAATGATGTTTAAGAAAAAAATCGAGATATTGCAAGAAAAATTCTTTCTTTCACTCTCTCAGACAAATGTCAGTAACATTGCAGACTTATTTATACTCTTGACAATGTCATCTGATTCATACATTTCAGAAGATGAAGTGAGACAAACAATTAAAAAAGTAAAAGCAGACAAAGCATCAGATGTTTTAAACATTTTAAACAGAGCGCTGCAGACAAATCTTGCAAAACTGACTTTGATATTGACGAGTTTATTCAACGTATATGTAATATACAGATATCATTCAAAGCAGTTCAAAAAGACTCAAATGATAGTATTATATAAATTGAAGAAGAGTGATTATACTAATTTAAAGACATATCGACTTATTGCTTTGCTTGATATCATGAGCAAAGCTCTGAAGTCAATCATGATTAAAAGACTGAGTGATATAGCTGAGATTCATCACATGCTATTTGATGCTCAAATGAAAGTGAGATGCAAGTGATTCATGATCTTGACATTAAATCTACTAGTAGATCGAATTCACATGATATGAGACTGCAAAATTAAATACGTAATGTTCATGCTAAGTTTAAACGTTGTTGAAGCATTTAATCAAGTCTTGCACGTCAGACTTCTGCATACTCTAAAAATGAAAAGAATTTCAGACTACATAATCAAATAAGCATGCAGCTTTCTTGAAAATCAAGAAACATTACTGAGATTTGATGAGTAAATGAGTGACATGTGCAAGATAAATGCAAACATATTGCAAAAGTTTCTCATTTCATCGATTTTCTTTCTATTTTTCAACATAAGTTTGATTGAGAAGTGCAAAACATTGAGAATTAAGATTGAAATGCTTAACTTTGTAAATGACATTAACATTCTAACATATAATAGATTCATCAAAGAAATTTGCAAAACATTGAGCAAAGTATACAACATCTGCGCAAAATAAGCTTGCACTCATGACGCAACATTTGCATCAAAAAAGTATGAATTTACGCATTTCATCAGAAAATCAAAGAGATTTGACATGACAGCTAGCATATAAATAGAAAGCTCAGTTATTAAGTTGAAATCAGACGTGCAAGTTCTGAGAGTACAACTGAACATGAAATTGTGATGAGACGTGCATCTTTGTCAAATCGAAGTGAATTACATTACATGAATGCTAGCACTTAGTTGACTTGAAGTCTTTACATGAAAAGCAATCTTCACAAAAGCAAGATAAATATACTCAGCAGTAATAAGATCAGAAATTGCATTCAAAGCATCAGTTTGACATCAGCGAGAAAAAGAGAAAGAATTGTCAGACAAAGAATGCAAACTTGAAATATTACAGAATCAAGCTTTGTGTCACGTTGCAAAGATGTTCAAAAGAGTAAGCATTGAAACTCTGAAAGCAGAAATGTACATAAGCTCACTGCATGTTCATTTAAACATGCTGCAAGACAAAATCACGTTATGCAGTTGAATCAATGATTGTATGCAGAAAATCAGATAAGCATGCAAACTGATATGCGCTCATTTGATGAGTGTCAATTGCATCATCTTTCATTCTTTTATCATCAAGAAAGTGATGCTTTTGAATAACTTAATTCAAGAAGACGCGAAAATACAGTCAAGATGCAAGCAATTAATTCTCACTGCGACGATTTTGACTAGCGACAGCATTGCAATAGCACAGTATCACAAAAGTCAGTGAAAGCAATGATGGGAAAAATATAGAAAATGCATCGCAGATGTTCACATCATCTCAACATAAAGATCACATCTGTTCAACAAAATGATAAAGATGTGAAACAATCTTCAAAAAGTTGAAAGCACTTTCATCACTTACATCAGAATTAAATGCATAAATCTGAATGTTTATTTGCACTTCAGAAACATTTCAGACGCAGATAGCATGCAATGCAACTGTGACTGAAATCATCAGACGACGAAACATGTATTCATGCATTGTTCAAACTGATTGCATCTGCAATTAAGAATGTTACAAGACGTTGACTTTTCAAATTATTAAATAATCATTGCTATCATGAAGAGTTTCAGAGCAGTTGCAAGAATGATGATGAAAACGAAACTTCTGAAGCAATTTAAAGTGACTAAGTCACTTATTTTCTAACATGCAATCAACGTGAACTAATTTGATACATAGTCTCATAATGATAGTTTTAACTGCGTGAAGCAGTTGTATAAACAGTGAGTGATTTTCTATCTCAAAAAGTTTTGTTCACTCAATATAAATAGCATAAAGTTTCTCATGAGTCAACTTAATCAATGTTACAAGAATGTATGAATTTATTATTATTACTAAGATCAACAAGAAGACTCATTTTAAATGAAAGAAGTTTCATAAATTAATCAAATTCAACATGTTGTTTAAATTAAGCTTTAATGCTTCAACGCATTATAGCAAAAACTTGTCAAAAATAATGTGCTGAATTTGCAATTGAAAAAATTATTACACTATTAATTGTAAAAATGAAAAGATCAAGAATAAATTAAAAGAATCTGATGTAAATGATACAATCACAATTGTTATTGAAAAATAAATCAAATCACGAAAATGAATTACTTAAACTATTTAGAGACAAAGCACATCATTGACATGATGCTTGCGCTTCATTCTGATTGTCAAGAACAGATGAGAAGTGTTGTTGATATAATGTTAACGAGTGAATGAGAAGCAATTATTACTATCTCACAGAAAAATTTAATCAAGATGAAAGATATACAGAAAAAATTACATAAGCTGCAAGTACTTTATGAACTCAATAAACGTAGAAACAATGAACTGATGCTTTGAAGAAAGATGAGAAGTTTGACAGAAATGATAGAAAAGCTGACATGTCAACGCGTCATTGTGTTGACTGTCAATCAGCGCATGAAAAATCAGCTGAAAAGACTGAAAAAGATAATGAACAAACTTGAAAAAGAATTAATGAAGAAGAGAAAACATGTTGACAACTGAGTAAAGAGAGTGAGTGTGAAGTCAATAACATCAGTTAAAAATCATCTTATGTTCAATGTTAATATATCATCATCAGTGCAAAATCATTGTGAGAAATTTGAAGTAAAGATTTTCATCAAAGAGAAAGAAGAAGTAAAGAGAATCATGACAACAACAATGAAGAACATAGTGAGATGAGTGAAAGAAATTAACGTTGACAAGATGCTGTTGACATGCAAGAACATAAAAATGATGAAAAGATGATTAAAACTGTTAATATTTCAAGTTAAGATGAAAAGTAGTAAAAAAACATTGAAGAAAAATGATTTTTGAATCAAAAAGATATCATTAAATGCATGCTTACACAAAGTCAGTTTTAAAGTAGTGATACATAAGATTAAAATCAAAGAAGTGTTTAAAAACATAAAGAAGAAAGAAATGAAGATGCTCATCAAGATCAATAAAGATATACATTCAGAAGTGATGATCAAGAAGATTGAGTGACTCACAAAGAAGAATGAGCAGAAGAAATATGTTTCGCTAATGATATGTATAATCAGCGCTGAGATGATGAACAAGCTAATCAATAAGAAAGTATATTATGAAATCAACATAAAGATCATACAGTTCTACAACTTAAGCTGCAGAGTGCATCAATGTTTAAAGTATCAAGAATATGATCACAAAATGTAGAAGTGCAAAAACAAATAAAGATGTATTTACTGCATGCTGAATCATTGTTTGAAGCATTGTTTTTACAAACAGATTTAAAACATGTGAAAATGTGAAGCATGTTAAGACACATACAGAGTTTTTAACTCTCAATGTCATAAACAACAAGCTGAAAAAGAAAGAATAAAGAGAGTTACAAAGCACAGATCTTTATATCATGTTGTACAAAAGCAGAAAGAACTCAAGACAGCAACATCAAAAACATTTATAAAAACATTTATCAATCTAAAATTACTGATGAACAATGACTTGAAGAGAAAGTAGAGACACTCAATAAATGAAAGTCATCTGCTCAACATAATCATCACATCAGAAAACATTATAATGAATCACTTAATTAAGAAGTTAAGATCAAATGAATTGAAGTTAACATTAATCATGTCATTGTTAATGTCATCTTCTGTTGAGAATCTTACAAGTGAAGTAAGTGCTTTGCAAACATTCAAAAGAATATAAAACAGTCTGAAATGTAAATTTTAATGTTTCAGCAAAAGAAGCTTTAAATACTATAGTATAATGTTCACAAGTTCAGAAACAAGATGATGATAATATTATTACATAAGAAAAAGATAAAGAACTATGATATTTTGATTCTTCAAGAACTTTGATAATTTAATGATATTTTCAAAGCGTACTGCTCAGCAATTATTGACTTCATGCTGAAGAATAATGAAGATAGAATCTGTTTCTACATAAACAAGAAAATCAACAGCAACATCTGATATTCAACATAACACTTCAAAGATGTAAATACAATCATGCTATAAACATTAACAAATGATGCACAGATGATTCAGAAAGTTATACATATTCATGAAGTATACAATTCATCACTCAGAAATCATGAAATTATTCATGAAAAAGAAAATCTTTCAAACATTGAAAAAATGCTGCACATGTTGAAAGAAAGCATTCTTGTAAAAGACTTCAATCTGCATCACTTCACATGAGAAGAATCATTTTATTCAAGACAACATTTATTATTGAATGAGTTAATTAAAATGATCATAAACATTAATGCATCACTAGCATTATTTCAAGACACAATTATGAGAAATTATCAAGAATCTCAAATGACAATAAATTTAATCTTCATGACAGATGATATTATGAATCAATTAATACAATGCAAAATCAATGAAGAAATGAAAAACTTTTCAGATCATCTGTTGATATAAACAATTATAGATTTCAGAGTTTGCAAAAAGTCAGCGTGAAAATCGCGTTGCAACTGAAAAACAATGAATGAAGAGAAATTCATTAATACTTTGAAAGAACAAATGTTGAAATCATTGTTGAATCATGAGATGAAACATTGATGCATAAATAAATACATCAAGCAATTGCTGAATGCATTAAAGAAAATCATCAAGATTTTCACTCTTTAAGTGAAATTACATGAAATGATTAAAGCAGAATGAATGAAGAAGTGTATGAAAATCATCAAGAGTATGCAATGAATGAGAAGAAACTGTTGAATCATCAATGATTAAACAGAGTACATTCAAGCATGTGACAAGAAAAGCAAGATCATCAGAAAATAGAAATGCAGTGAATATTAAGAAATCATGCAGAATGTCAAACAATTCTCAAGAGAACTGTTCAAAACTGCAAAATAAGCAAGAAATGCAATTATAAACACATTGACTTAAGCGACAATTTTCTCTCTGATTAAGTCAGAATGCTTTGACATCATCATAACAGTGCAAAATAAAGTAAAGATGATGTTTCAAACTCACTTTTCATCATTTTCAAAGATTTTCATGCTGAACATAATAAACTTCAAGTATTTGCTCTTGATTGAAAATGATGTTTCACTAATACATCGTAAGATTAAAAGAATCATTTACAAAGTAACATTTAATAAAATGTTGAAACACACAAGATATATAAATAGAATAATGTGCAAACTTGTTGATGATGCATCAGAATAAATATACTCTTTCTTTGAAAAATGTTTATAAAAGAGAATATAATTAACTCAGTTTAAGAGCGTAATCACAATAGTGATGCAAAAGTCAGACAAGAAAGATTACTTTAATGCAAAAACATATAAATCAATTATGTTATTTAACACATGATCAGCGATGAAACTCATCTGTACGCGATGCTGACTACGAATCTACTGTCTAGCTACAGTAGAGTCTAGAGATTATCAAAAGTTTGAATGACATCGAGATGCTGCGTGATGATGAAGCGCTGTGCGTTGATCGCGTGCAGAGTTTTCGCGATCGCGCAGACTTCGATAATCTCAATGCGCATGCTACAAAAAGCAATCTGCACGCAGATGAGAAAGTCAAATAAAACGCAGAACTACGAGAAAAATCACTTATGAAAATCATTCGATTCAGTATCTCGTCGTCGCGACGACAAGAACTGAGACAGAACATTCTCGCGTTTGATCTGTTGAAGATGATTAGCAGAAAGAACTCGAATCACGAACATTCTTTAGATCTACGTGCTAACTACGTATAGATCTTGTTAAGACTGCGTGCCTGTTACTACGACATGAGCAACTCACGAGACTTGTTAAGTTCAACACGAGCAAACTCGAGAGTCTCGTTAATATCGTTTAACAGACGTTCAGACACAGACATTCTATACGTGAGCGATACGCTGACGAGAAGACTTCGTTAAGAGAAGAGAAACACAAGCGAGTTAGTAGAGAATGATCGAACTACGCTGCCTGATTAGAAGTGTAGCATATGAACATCTCTGCAAGACACGATCGATCTGCACGAGAAAGATCTCTACAGATAACGCGAAACAGATGAGTCGCACGCCTTACAAGCGAAGCGAGCGTCTGCGAAGCGTGATATACAATGACGACGACTGTCGACCTCGAGAATCTCATTCCTTCACTGAGCTCTGACTCTCGAATGCCTTGATGATAGAGTCAACCTCTAGTTGAAGACATTGTCTGTATAGCTCGAGAGAACAGTAGCGCGTGTCGATGTGATTAGAGAAGAAATCGACTGCGATACGTCTGCGATTCATGCTTAAGAAGTAAACTGCCGAAATCTGAGCAGTGAGAGATCTCGTTCGCCTTGAACTGTGAATCTGTCGCGAGAAAACTCTCTGAGTAATTCCTCGAGCCTAAGGGGGAAACCAGCATAGAGATCGTGCTCTATGTATGTTGCATGCAACGTATACAACATATTTTCGATAGGTCGGTCGAACAGATTCTACAGGGAATCGCAGGCGTGTCGACAGGTCAAAGAGATCTAATCGTGTCACTTCGCAAGCTGAGCAGCGATGACATTTCCCTTCACGCAGTTAGCTCAGATGCTCGAGCAAACCTGAAAAAAACTTAGACGTGAGCAAAAGAAATCGCGAGTTCGACACGCGTAGCACGTCAAATCTTCGCAGTGCTGACACATGAAGTACGCACTACAATAGACATGAGCAATCAAGAAAAGATCATTGAAAGACTGATAAAAGATAACGCGAGACTTCATGAAGATCTGAAAGTTCTAAGAATAGTTTGGCTCAAGAAGATAGCAGATAGCGAAAAGACTCATTCGTCGCTCATCGTAGAGATCGCGATCGAAGCGATGATGAATCGACTAATGAACGTGAGCATGCTGAACTCGTATCAAGAATGTGCATGCGAGCTATTTGAAAAGAACTGTCGCATCACACAGTGCTTCAGATGTCACGAATTTGATCACATGACTAAGGTCTGCAGAAAGAATCAGCGCTGCGAAAAATGCGCAGACAAGCATCACATAGAGAAGTGTGTGATGTCTTCGAATAAAAGACGTTGCGTCAACTGCAACGAAAATCACGAACTCTGAAGACGCATCTGTTTCAAGTGACGACAGCAGATGAAACAAGCGTTCGAAATCTATAGAAATAAATCATTCAGATACTCTGAGATGTCTAAATACAATCACACACTCTTCTCGCTGTTTCTGAACTCTTTAGATTCAACGAACTCTTCAGATTCAATGAATTCTTTCGGTTCAACGAATCTCTCGAGCTCAGCAACAGTCATGCTGAAAACACGCAGTTGAATCGCTGATGAATCAGCTTGACAGATAGTAGAGATCAAGAAGAGACGAGTCAATCTTTTCTCTTGCGTAAGTAGTGACTCAGACGAGACGACATCTGAGCAGATTCAGAAACGTTCAATCAGAAAGCGAGAAAGGTCGTCGATGATCAAAAGCATACAAAGAGTCTTCTCATTGCAGAATCAACAACAGCTATGAATAACTTTATGACAAAACAGTCTTTTCTACAAATTCTACAGTACAACATCAGAAAATCATTAAGAATTCAAGAATCGTTTCTAATTAACAGAGAAGTTCACGAATTCAACATAGTAGCTATACAGAAGCAAGATCGCAACAACAACGACTTGCAGTCATTTAGCGCAGCACATAACTTCTTTCACCTAGTGAAAAACTCGTCATCTCAATCAAGAACATGCATATACGTTAACAAACATTTAAGACTCGATCAATGAATAGTAGAAACAGCTGAGTCAGACATTTGCTCAATCAGAATATTAACTCGCAACACAGACAATGAAACGCAGACGTTAAGACTTCTAAACGTCTACAACTCATGCTCACTGTCTACTACATTCACAGAGAGATCTTCAATCATTTCTCGTTTGAACGAACTACTCAAGAATGACTGTGAACAACTGATCATAGAAGATTTCAATCTACATCATTCTCACTGAGAGAGATGAAGATGCTTCACTCGTCATACGACGACTGATACTCTACTAAACGTCATTACAAACGCAAGGCTGAAATTATTACTGAAATCAGGCACTATTACTTGCGAAGCTCACAATCAATTTACGACGATTGATCTAGTCTTTAGCAGCGAGAAAATACAGTTCATGACACGCAAGTGCAAGATACGAATCGATCTGCATCAGAGATTGAATCATCTTTCGATTATCACAGAGCTATGTTTACAAACAATCTCAGTGCAATTCTTGACTTGACGACTTTGAAAGAAAATGAATACAGAAGCATTGAGTGCTTATCTGCAAATACATCTACCTTTGAAACGCTCTCTAGACGACAAGACTATGATGAATGACAGAGTGTGCAAGATTATTAGAGTGCTACAGAAGATCATCGAGAAATCTACTTTCTTGACAAAGTCATTAAATCGAGCAAGAGACTTTTGAAATCAAAGCTGCTTCGAAGTAGTAATGAAATCAAGACGACTGCGAATCATATGAAAAACGCAAGACACATTAGAAGCGTGAAATAAATACTTGAAGCACAACGATCATAAAAACAAGATCATTCGACAAACGAAACGCGCACACTTCAGAACACAAATGCATGAGTTGAGCGAAGCATTCAAATCAATATGACGCTTTGCAAAATGAGCTAGAATCGAAAGTCAGCTACCTAAAAAGCTTTCTCAGTTTTCGTCACTGAAGCGAAGCGACATCGATCATATGATAACGACGTTCGAGGAAAAAATCGAGATACTGCGAGAAAAGTTCTTTCTTTCACCTTCTCAAGCGAATGTCAGCGACATCGCAGAATCATTCATACCTCTGACAGTCTCATTCAATTCACGCATCACAGAAGATGAAGTGAAGCAGACAATCAGACGAGTAAAAGCAGACAAAGCGTCGAGCGCTTCAGATATTTCAAACAGAGCGCTTCAAGCGAATCTCGCAGAACTGATCTCAGTACTGACGAGTTTATTCAACGCATGCGTAACACACAAGTATCATTCAAAGCAGTTCAAAAAGACTCAGACAATAGTACTACGCAAATTGAAGAAAAGCGACTATATCGATTCGAAGACGTATCGACTCATTGCTTTGCTCGATATCATGAGCAAAGCGCTGAAGTCGATCATGATCAAAAGACTGAGTGATATAGTTGAGACTCATCGCATGCTATCAAATGCTCAAATGAAAGCGAGGCGCAAGTGATTCGTGATCTTGACGTTAGATCTACTAGTAGATCAAGTTCACACAGTGTGAGACTGTGAAATCAAATATGTGATCTTCATGCTAAGCTTAGACGTCGTCGAAGCGTTCAATTGAGTCTCACACGTCAGACTTCTGCACACGCTGAAAATGAAAAGAACGTCAAGCTACATAATCGAATGAACACGCAGCTTTCTAGAGAATCAAGAGACGTCGCTAATATTCGATGAACAAACGAGCGACATACGCGAGATAAACGCAGACATATCGCAGAAGTCTTTCATTTCATCGATTCTCTTTCTATTCTTCAACGCAAGTCTAATTGAAAAATGCGAAGCACTGAGAATTAAAATCGAAGTGCTTGACTTCGTAAACGATATTAACATTCTAGTCTACGACAGATTCACTGAAGAAATCTGCAGAACACTGAGCAAAGCACACGACGTTTGCGCGAAATGAGCTCGCACTCATGACGCAACGTTCGCATCAGAAAAGTACGAGCTCACGCATTTCACTAGAAAATCGAAGAGGTTTGACATGACAACTAGCATACAAATAGAAAGCTCAGTTATCAAATCGAAATCAGACGTACGAGTTCTAGAGATGCAACTGAACATGAAACTGCGATGAGGCGCGCATCTTCGACAAATAGAGGCGAATTACGTCACAAGAATGCTGGCACTTAGTCATCTCGAAGTCTTCACATGAGAAGCTATCTTCACAAAAGCGAGGCAAGTATACTCAGCAGTAGTGAGATCAGAAATCACATTCGAAGCGTCAGTCTGACATCAGCGCAACAAGAAAGATGAACTGTCGAGCAAAGAACGCAGGCTAGAAACACTTTAGAATCAGACTCTGCGTCACGTAGCAGAAGCATTCAAAAGAGTAAACATCGAAACTCTAGAGGCAGAAACATACACGAGTTCGCTACATGTTCATCTGAACATGCTACAGAACAAGGTCACGCTACATAGTTGAGTCGACGATCAAACGCAAGAGATCAGACAAGCATGCGAACTAATACGCGCTCGTTTGACGAGAGTTAATCGCGTCATTCCTCGCTCACTCGTCATCAAGAAAATAGTACTTCTGAATGTCTTCATTCAAGAAGATGCAAAGATACAGTCGAGACGCAGACGACACACTCTCTTCTTCACAACGATTTCAACAAGCGATAGCATCGCAATAACGCAGTATCACAAAGATCAATGAAATCAACGATGAGAAAAGTACAGAGAACGCGTCGCAGACGTCAACGCAATCTCAGCACAAAGGTTGCACCTGAGCAATAAGACGATAAAGATGCGTGACGATCTTCAGAAAGCAGAAAGCATTCTCGCAATGCACATCAGAATCGAACGCATAGATCTGAACACTTATCTGCACTCTAGAAACGTTTCAGGCACGAATAGTTCGCGATGCGACTGCGAATGAAGTCATCAGACGACGAAGCATGTACTCATGCACTGCTCGAACTGATCGCATCTGCGATCAAGAATGCTACAAGATGCTAACTTCTCAAACTATCGAATAATCGTCATCATCACGAAGAATCTCAGAACAGTAGCAAAGATGATGATGAAAACGAAGCTCTTGAAGCAATTTAGAGTGGCTAGAACACTCGTTCTCTAACGTGCAATCAACGCGAACAAATTTGATACATAGTCTCAAAACTCACTGTTTCGGCTGCGTGAAGCAGTCGTGTAGACTGCGAGTGGTTTTCTACCTCAGAGGGTTTTGTTCACTCGATACAAATAGCATAGAGTTTCTCATGAGTCGATCTAATCGATGTCACAAGAGTGTATGAATTTATTATTATTATTATTAATCACTGATTAATAATAAATTGATAGAATAAAATTATATCTGAGAAGAAATTTTGATAATATGTTGATGATAAGAGCAACATATGTAAAGATATCATAAGTGTATTCATGATTAATCACTTATTGATAATGAATTGATTAATTATTATTTGTTGATCAATTATTGATTAATTATCAATAAAATAATAGAATTGATGTGATATATTTTAGAAGATTATTTTAGATGCTGTTTTCTGTGATTTTAGATTACATTATCAGTAGCGCAGAAAAGCGAAATTATGCGCATGATTATCTGATCATGCTTAAACACTTTGCATGATTCATCGAGTTTTAGTGTTGATCTGTCGAGCTATACTCTCTTTATGATGAGGCATGACTCACAAGGGTTTCATTCCACAGAATTCTTGTCAAGCAGTAAAGAAGGTTCGACGAGCAAGGTTTCGAGCTTTACTACGCGAGCACGCTTCATTTCTTCTAGAATGAACTTCGAACGACTCTGAAAGTGACGATGAAGAAGTTGTCGTAAGCTCTACTTCAACAGATAATTGTCGCTTTCGATTGTGAGTCACTGAGATCTTTTCTGAAGCATTGAACTTCGATCTTTATGAAACGATTAGAACTAAGGAATGACAGAGAATGATTAGATGTGAACTGGAAGAGAGCGCGCGTCTGTCGCAACCACACTAGCGATAGTGGGTTATTTCGAGTGCGGGGTTGATAGCCAATCAACGGAATGGCTGTTGCCTAGAAATTGCTACTAAAATTATCTAAGCGCTGAATAAAATCAAGTGATAATGGTGTGAGCACTTCAACGCACTGCAGCTGCGAGCCGAGACCTGTGTCTATCGGAACCACAAATGGGGAACTTGGTGAGTGGATTTTGCTTTCTATCAAGCGGTATCAACAAAAAACCGGCCTAGCGCATGTTGACAGTTCATCTACATTAGGATTTACGCGTGGCCGATAATTATCAGCTGCAAAGGAGGATCGATGGTGGTAGCTTCGGGGATGTGTACATAGGTAACATATGATTTCTTACGACAAATTGTGTCTTCAGACACAATATGTCGCCAGACCTAGCATGTCTTTAAACATTAGTCTCTAGACAAAAGATGTCTAACGACTGGATACGTCTCGAGACGACCCGTCCTCAGGATAATATTTTTTGGGTGTACCCATCAGGTCAGCCATGGTGTGCTCTACTTTGGTACCGTCTTGCTCGAGAGTCGAAGGATGTTATGATGCTGACCACCATGGGATGCCAAAAGCTCCTGGCAACTCCTCAACGGCATCGTCAATTCGTACAACAACGAGGCGCGCTCTTTCCGCGACATGGAGCTTTCACTCCTGGGGTATACCCGTATACTGAAGCCGTCCTAGTAAGTCTGCGATGTCGTCTTTGAGAATCTCAAGCTGATCTTCTAGCTCAGAAACAGTCTTCTGTAAATCTGGTCGAAGTCTCTGCAGAACTTTGATAAAGGGTTCACGTTCGCTAGATTTGATTTCCACGAATCTGCATCAACGTTAGCGAAGAACCTTCATCCAAGTTACTGTGTGTTGAAGACTGAATTTCCTCCCTTGATACGATGACCTCCTGGAATGAGTAACAGAATGAGTCGCATGATCGATCGACGACGGCCGAGGACACTCTCTGCCGCTCCAACGAGCAGAGATCAACCGTCACCCCCCGAGATGAGGCTTCTACATCGGAGGCTCCAATCGCAGAGACAGTGGTTTATATCCAGCGAATTACGTAGAGAATGTACAACCGACACTTACATGGTCTACCCTCCTGCCTCGCGAAGACTATCAAGGCACACGAGCTTCTATCTCTCAACGACTTGACTCCCTAGAGAAACGCATCGGTGAACATGTCCCCTCACCGAAAGAAATCGTCCAAACGTGCGATGACCCTCTCGAGAGCACCAATGACCACGAGGTCCTCACCAGCCTTAAGACTACGATACAGACCACACTGCTCCTACTGATCCACGCCTCAATCAACACATGTTACATCGGCTGGTTAGACGATAAGTCGCTTCACTATCGCCTTCGGCTCCTCGATGACCCTGGTCCTCACTAGCCACTCAACGACGACGCGCGGCAGCTGCGACGTGAAATCTACTCGTCCACGATCACCACACTTGAGAAGGCCATTGCCTCCACAAGGATCAGAGACGCTACGTTCATGGCGAAACCCCTTGAACGCCTAACGCACGGTGAGCCAACTTGAGAGCGTTGGAAGTGGGCCGCCGGTGCAAAGACTCCCGCTCCGCCATAATGCCGAAGCTGTTCTATATCGCCACGGCATACAGAGTCCCATCACCCTGCGACTACACCAGCCTATCTGATTGCTGCGAGGACACCGAATGTAGCCACATCAACTGTCAATTTCATTACACACATCGCAAAGCATAACCCTTGGCAATAGAAGCAGTGTCATAAGTTCGAATTATGAAACTGGAGTAACGTCCGTCCCTGGGTCGAGAGACGCACCCCGTCGCGAGACAAACCAACGGTTTAGACTTCTGAAGTCTCTCCCTCTCAAGTCTATGAAGGTATGCTCGATGTGTCACTCATGATATCATTAGGCACGAGAAAACTCCATTGGATATGAGAACAATCCGCAATTGTTTAGACCATGGCTATATCTTGTTTGACGAGTATGAACCTCTCTCTACTAAGAAATCGATCAGTTTTTCAAACCAGCAACTTTTCAAGAATGGCTTGCGCTATAACGATTATCTTGAACAAGCATAACCATTTCTCTCAACTGCGGCATCGGCAAATGAACAAGCCACTGCTCCTCTATCACTCCATCAAGCATGCCGATGCATAGAGCTCTGTACTTGTCATGTACAACTTGTTCCGGCACCGTCTGACCAACACCAGTACGAGGCACTCTGAATACTTTTTCACGCCCATGCAATACCCGGAAGTTGTCCCAGATGAACATGTCCCCCGGTTTCAGGTGGACCTTGAGTTGATGGGTATCCCTTCGCATAATCTCTCGGAATCTTTGCTGTGCGAGACGCGCTTCTTGATATTCCTCATAATCGCAGAGAAGACTGCCGATGAAATTGGGATGCCAGCGAACACGCTTGTACTGATCCTGCGTGCCAGGCTGCATGGATATCGCGGTGTCGACGGTCATCTGATATACCGGCTCTCCGTAGAAGGCAGAGACACGGCCAAGAGTCATTGGCGTATTACATAGGTGGTGATAAGACTCTGGAGCTTCCTCTTTGAGAGTTTCAAGGGCTGCCAACACAGAAACCCAGGTGTTCTCACTTTCACCCTCAAGGATATACCACCCTTGGACCTGGATGGGAGTCTCATAGAAAGCATGATCCGCGTGTGGCAGAAGTACTTGCGTGGTATCGTAATTTGGTAGGTCTTTTCTGCGCTCCGCCTCGTCGGCACGGGAGGACACATTGAAAGATTTGTCAGCGCCTCGTGTCGGGTGCACGAAAACTGACCCGAAAAGCTTCTTGAGGATGATGGTGTTGAGGTTATTTACGTGATTCAGTTCATCTTCCATATTTGGATTTGGGAGATCGACCACTTTGACGAGTCCGGGGAAAGACGGAGAAAGTAAGTAGTCAAGAATCGAAAGCATAAGAGCGTTCAGCCGCTCTTGCTCGGTATATGTGTCGAAAAGTTCCTTGTAGGAGATCTCGGGGATTTTCAGGGTCTCAACAGTCCATCCTTTGGCTGAGGCAGTCGCCTTGGTCTGCGAGTCATCACTCGTCCTCCGAGCCACTATCGGAGCCATAACTTGGAGCCATTCTATGGGGAATTTTGAGTTGACTCCATCGTTCCATGTGACATTCAAAGTCACCCTTGAGCCCTCGTTCCTCATCTCGGCACTATTAATGCGAATCGTTTCAGTCGGCTGCTGGCAGATGGCAGTAACAGCATTCCTAGAGGCGCCGTCGTCACAACGGGCGTCATGGAGCCATTGCGAGTGAAAGGTGAACTCTCCGTCTGGGAAGCTGACAGCAACTTTACTCCCGTTGGTGCATTTCTTGCAGCTTGGGATGGAGTCTGTAATCTTGTGTCCGTTCAAAGTAGCTTCGACGGGCAAGGGCAGGGTCGTTGAGGGCATGATTGCAAGCTGAGTTGCGAAGGGTGCTATCTCTTCTACTTGATTGAGATAGATAAGCTGACTTCTGGAGACAGGTTAGAGCACAGAAGACGGTTTATATACAGTAGTAGCAACTTTATGACACACAATTGCTCGCTTTCGATGCCTCTAAGCTTATTAATTCCGTCAGCTGCGCCTACAACGGTGTAGAATTGAGCCGATTGCGGCGTTGGGATATTAAGAGGATTCCGATGCATTAGTGGCTTGCCGTCTTTGACAACGTTTTCCAATTGAACCTGTTGTCTATCGGACTCCTCACCGCAACACTGTGACTACGGAAACAACACCTCCCCTGCAGCATTCAGGGATTTTAGGAGGCCTCATCAACTAAAGCACGCGGCAGTATCCACTTCAGATCAACCGGTCGACCAGGTCCATTGCATTTGCGATACTAAGAGGACAATGACTTGGGGAGACGCGCCCTCACCATCGAAGGGAATGGTAGTTCCAGAGCCGTGATGGATTTAGCGAATGAGATCTGATGAAAGGGGACACGGGGATGTCCTGCTCGACCATGATTGACGATGCCGATCGAGCAAATAATCCTTACTCAAGCATCATGCATTGATGTTGATACAAGTGAGTATATGCATCCTATACGTGGTGCCGGCTATGAACCTCCTGCCTTTCAGGAGAGCTAACAGATCTCTTGGTAAGTATAATGGCAGATACGCTAATTCTCGCGCCTTTGGACTGCAACCGCAGATTGCAGATGTCCCCATTTGTAGCACATAGACTATTTCTTGAATAACCACATCCCAAGGTCACATGTTCAACAACAATATAGTCAAGACATTCTGCCATTTAGATTTCTTGGATATAAGATGGCCCACAGAGTGAGAGAGATGAAGTCAATTTAATCTGGAGACCGAATCAGCTGTTTTGAAAGAGCAACTCTCATGGATATGTAAATACCGATAATCCGTTTTCGGGAGTAGCACATCCAGTGGTTCAATTCGCTGTTACCAGCGGCCTGGTGGCCATTTCTCCTCCCGGCTTCAATTAGGCCACCACGCCTGTTACAAGTCGCCAAAACAAAAACAACGGCGCACCGACATAAGTAAGTATATGATTGGAGGAAAAGAGTGGAGTGTTCTCTTAGCAAACAACACACTGAGCAGGGACACGATGGCGTGTTCTATGGGTACTACCGAGGAAGGGTCATGTTCTGATGAGAATACGTGGTTTTAAATTTGAGCGGTTGGGAGCGAGAGCAGCAATACCCTACTCGTATGCACGGGGTTTCCGCGCACACTGGGTTTCCGCGCACTCTAACCTAGAAAGGTTAGTAACAGATAGTATCGGGTTTAGCGTACTGAAAACGGCACTAATATAGTTAGTTATAGTTAGTGTGCGCGGAAACCCAGTGTGCGCGGAACCCCGTGCATACGAGTACAAAAAATACATACTATATAAGTGCCAAACTACGCCTGGAAAAGCTTTTAATCCTAGTTTAAGCTATGTGAACAGGCCCTGCTGCTGCGGCGTACGGCTCGGCCCCAGCCCCCACTGCTTCGCCCCTTTCGACTTTGACGTTTCGACTATGCCCGATGCATCAGATGTGGAACGATTGAATCATCTCACAGCTCACCCCACATACTAGCTCAATACCGATAGTTTCATGAAATATACGCCCCCGGTACAGCGGACCAGACAGACAAGGCTGATGATCCTTCAGGCAGAACCCCGAGATGTCATGTGAAAGCGCCAGAGCGGATATGGCGCCGATTGGCGCCTCAACTACTCGTATGCACGGGGTTTCCGCGCACACTGGGTTTCCGCGCACTCTAACTAGAAAGGTTAGTTACAGATAGTATCCCGGGGCACCAGATAGTATCCCGGGGTTTAGCGTGCCCAGGGATACTATCTGTAACTAACCTTTCTAGTTAGAGTGCGCGGAAACCCAGTGTGCGCGGAAACCCCGTGCATACGAGTATAGGCTAAGCCTACCGAGTCTGAAATTTCATAAGAGCCTCATATCCACAGGGGGGTCCGCGAAAGTCACGTCATCTTATTGTGGATTGCGAAATTCTTGGTTTCGCGCTAAGTAAGTCAGAGCCCGAACTTCAGCACTCGCACACTCTGGTGCAAAACCCATGATTGCATCCCCTGTACCAACACTCACAATCCTTGAGGTAGTCTGCAGTTGTGGTCACAATGATCACCTGAGCAAGCTGATCTATTTACCCTCAATTATGGCGCAAAACGATCAGTTTCCGTGAAGCTGAAATGTGAAGGTCTTTTTCGCTTGAAATGACCCTCAAAATTGAGGTCTTTCAATATCAAATATTGCAGATATGTTCTCGCTTTAAAATGTGTTCCCTTCATTGTACCATTAAATATGCCAGAGTTGCAAGTGCCGACAAAGCCTGGGTCAATGAGTGCAACGTACAAGCTTTGCGCGAAAAAGCGGGCGAGTGCTGAAGTTCGGATCTCCGAGCGCGAAACTATTCCGCAATCCACAATAATATGACATGACTTTCGCGAACATGCCATCCCCCGATTCCGGGGCCCCCGAGTACGAGGTTTGGGCATCCAGCCATCAAAAGCGGTGTTTTTAGCGGTAAGCGAGAGCAGCGATACCTTTCTAGGCTAAGCCCACCGCATCTAAAAACCCAACAGACGCCAGCTGCAAGCTTTACTAGGTAGGCTACCTAGTCTTCACCTTCACCGGTCTCGTCGCGTCCCGTCGTAAGCTATGCAGACACCGTACTTATGCGTCATGCACGTTGCGGATCGGTATCCCGCCAAGACGACAAGTCGACGCGGGGATGTCGTGATTGCCGGTGCGGTACGTCTCACGCCCGAGCTCCTGTAGGATCTAACTCCGGTTTCATTCCGCATACAGCGGAGCCACCAGGATCCAACCCACGGTCTGCCACTACCAACGCCGTACACGCGACATAATCAGGATGGAAGCAAATGGGTGAGATACGTATAGAATTTCGAGGAATTAAGCAAAGGTAAGGAGCATCATCGACGACTTTCATCGATTTTGCATCAACTATGTAATTTAATTTTTGGTCTAGCAGAAGCGAGACAGACTATCTGTTCGTTCCAGTCACTCGCCCGTCTCCAACGCAGCGAGATCATCTCTGTTAGGGACAAGCCTGTACTGGAACTCACTCCGAAGTCGCTGGACACTCTCTAAAACATCTTTACGACTGCTCGAGGAAGCCACTATGAAGAAAGCAATCCATGTTAGCACGCCTGAACTCGGGTCCGGCACCTCATCCCCACACTTGAAAAGGCATCCACATTTAATGACGTTCCTTAGAAGCTCCGGACACCGCCTTTCAAGGTCGCCTATAGCATCCGAGGAAGCGAATATTCCTCCCGTTCTCACTGGTATCATGGCAATGTCGCAGTGGTACTGTGGCCCGGCAAGGAATGGCGTAGCAAGCGCTCGCACCCGTGCAGCATCGCCAAGTGCAATGAGATGATGTAGTGCATAATAATCTACACCGTAAGTGTGAGCTGTAGCAAAGGTGCAGACCATATTCGGAGGTCGACAGTTGTTCTCAATTAGGACCATGCTACTGTCAGCCTGGGGACTCTCTGCCTTGTGAACAAGATCAATCATCTCGCAGCTAATGCGGTACTCCATCGACGAGCTGCGCATGCGGGCTTCCATGTGGAAGACGCCGCTGTGGCAGCCTAGCTTAGACAGGACGCGAAGCAAGCTTTCCTTAACGACGCTTTGTTCGTGCGATGGTAGAGCGGAAGGCAGGAAGAGGTCAAGCTCCAGAAAGTCCGATTTCCACGTTGCAGTGTCAAGGTCAGCTTCGGAGGGGAACTGATCGGATATCTCGGAGAACAACGGAGCGCCTTCCCACAAAACAAAGTTGGCGTCCACTTCAGGTCCATCGATGTAAGTCTCAATAGTGATCAGGTTGCCTCTGCCGTAGTTAGTCTTGTTGGCTTTAGCGGCGGCCTCGAGAAGCTCCGCATCATTGTAGACTTTGGCGACACCCTCTGATCCATAGCCAGCGCACGGTTTGATGATCAGCGGATACTTTAGGCCTTGCGGTTGATCGAGGTTATTCAAGAGGTCGGCAACGCCGCTATAACCATCGACACGCACGCACTGAAAATCTTTAGGTATTTCGATCATTCTGGTGAGGTATTTGTCGCGGCACGTCTCGAATAGCGAAGGGGCCGACGTTGGAAACCCAAGAGTTTGCGCCGCTTGCGCAGCGGGAATTAAGTACATATCAGAGAACGAGACCAAGCCATCCATTTGCACAGGATAGTTGCGGAGCGCCTCAACTACGCGGAGGGGGAGAGAGTCGTCTACTATCATGTCGATTGGGATGAAAGCTTCGCGAAAGCTGGTATACGGACCATCCTGCATCCAATGGCCTTGTTCGTCGAGGACATAGACGTCAATCTCCATTTCTCGCGCTGCTCGGTAAATCCCTTCCGTGGTTGTCCAGTCAGGCTTACCATGAAGAAGTGCGAGTCGTTTCCGTGGGATTGGATCAGGCAGGAGCATGGGCAGCGATAGCCGGTTCAAGACTTCCGCTTCCAGCACAGCAAGCTCCTGGTCCAAGCAAGTAATAGAGCCCGTCGTATGGAGCTGTATACTTCCGACCGCAGCGGCAAGCAGATCCCACAGAGACGAAGCTTTAAGCGCTTCAACCTTGGGAGCTTTGTAATGCTGTCGAGGAGCTGCAAAGTCTCTAACTAATTTTGCGCTTCTACAGTCTCTGAAGCGTTGCGCAATGATGTTCCTGCGGCACCAATATCCATCGATATGTGGTAGGATCATCTTGAATACTCCTAATTGCGAGGACGTGAGCGACACTGAAAAAAGATCGGCCACCATAGAGTTTGGGATTCGACTTGGATCAACGTCGACATCGAACCATGTTACAGGGCCATTGAGGTCTATGGCAGATTCTTTGGGGTGGAGCACCATATCGAGTGTTGTAATGCATTGCGCGGTCGCGCTCGTACGATTGGTGAGACGCCAACGACACGACATTCGCTCTGGTGAAGTGGGATGATTAGCATTCTGAGACGGAGCGCAATGGGTGATCGAGCTCACCTAGGTATGAATATGCTCTTCGGTTCGCGCTCGGTGTCACTTCGTGTAGTAGGGCCATCTTTGAGGAGTCTACCGATGGTGTGATCTCGCGACGCCGCTCCACGGCCTCGAGCTATCATTCTGCACATGTTTCCGAAACGCCATGCGAGAGCAGTCAATGAAAGTATAGCTCGTCTACATATTATGTCCGGCCTGTCGGGATTGTCTAGGAGCAACCCATGTCACAGTGCCGGACTGCCGCCTGCCGGCTGACTCCGAACAGCCATCCCGTGTTTTATGGCTGACTCCGAACAGCCATTCCGTATGTAAGTCGCGGATCCCGGCCATAGTACTGTGTGGTGTAAAGGCATTCCAGCTGGTCGAGGTGACAGAATATGTACTTGCATGCCTACCGAGAATGTGCCCTGATTGATAAGTCAATATTTGCAGCATTATCGCAGGATCTAGCATGCGAGCAGCTTAGTTCAGCGGACGCTTTGGTGCTGATTCCAACCGAAAGGGCTGAGATATGGTGATGAACGCATCCTGCGTCGGAAATGCTGCTCTCATGAATCCATGTATCTGCCAAACACCCTTCTATCGTTCCTCTATCCCATCATTCTAGCAAAGGCTCAGTCTCCGTTCTCGGTCTGTTCGCACGATCAACCAATACCCCAGTCTCCACATCCTTCTCTGCCACAGAGCCATACAGCACATAATGCTGCGTCATGAAAATAAGGTCAAACAGTAAGCTTATGTTCGCCAGGCCAAGCTTCACCGGGTTGCCGGTCAAGCCAGACCAGTCTGCTTGCAGCGACGAGTCGATCACGAGCTGGAGAAGGCTGAAAATGCCGCCGATGAAGTCGAGAAGTACTTGGTTGATGGACCAGCCCACTGTGGATTTGCGCCGGTAGTTTGCGGTTACTTGCGGGATGTATTTGAAGATGGTAAGCAGGAGCTTGACATAGGTCATTGCGTACATCTGTAAAGGTCGTTTAGTACAACCACGCGGTGTGTCTTCAAAAATGCATGGAGACCTCAACGTACCACATCAATCCAGCCCCACTCGCTCCCATCGCTGTCGCTTCGTCTGCCGTTGGCCGGCACCATAACAACACAAATAGCGATCCCTAGGATCCCTCCCCACAGTAAACCCAAAGTGACTTTGTTAGCATGCCTGTTCCCGCCAGACGCTTGCTTCCAACCCCAGAGCCTTGGCCAAAATTGTGAGAACGTAAGCACACACAACATCCAGGCATGCAACCCGAAGGCGAAATCGTTGAACCGCACCGTAGGCTCCGGGCTTGCAGGGTGGCGAGCCGCATACTGCGCTCGCACAACAGGCGAGTAGAGGAATATGGCTGTGCTGGTTGTCTGTTTGGCAAGGTTATGGTCAGCGCATGTTTTTAATCGGGGTTTGTGCTCTCTGGGCTGCATACGTAGCAAGTAAAGCCAAAGACGTTCAGGAGTGGATAGTCCGGAGTGAGGCCTTGGGTTGTGCGGCGTTGGAAATTTAGCGCTGGCTGAGGGTAGAATGAGAGAGACCAGTTGAGGAAGTAGAGCCAACCGCAGAGGCTGTGAGGAGAAGGTGAGCTTGATAGTGTGATATCTAGGAGATACACAGAATCGATGACTCACCGTGAGACTGCCCAAGCGAAATCCTCAGCCTGTCCGTCTGGCATTGTAATAAACCAGAGATGTATGCCCATGACTACGGTGATGCTGTCTACCACACGACCACGCGTGCTATGATAGATAAAAAGTCATTCGTAGGAACCCACCCAAGTTCTGCTCTATAACTATTCTCCTGTCTCTTCAGAAATTAGCAATCTCACAGAGAAAAGAATCGAAAGCAGGTCACAAGAATAGTGTGAGCATTCCGGTTGAGCCCCCCAGATGTATGCCCATGACTACGGTAATGCTTTCTACCACACGACCACGCGTGCTATGATAGGTAAAAAGTCATTCGTAGGAACTTACATAAGTTCTGCTCTACATCGGCGCCAAACCTTGGAGGAGACCCTGTTAGATTTGCGCTATCGCAGACAATAACGTTACAAAAAGGTTCACTAATTACTTCTGAATGTTGAAATTTAATCAATAAACCATTCTATTCTTGGCTGCTAAGTACCCTCAGCCCTACCTACCTCTAACGAATACCGACCAGTAACGAATATAGTACATGGAAAGGTCAATTCGCTAAAGACCGGTTTGACTGTACAAGCTTCGCGCGCCGCTACTCGTTCTCATCCCTCAATCAGCCAGGCTTACCGGAAATCCGTCTTATAACCCTAACCCTTGGCGTGGTGGCCGACTGCGGGGTTTGGTCGATTGAGGGGTGAGAGCGAGTACTGTCCTTCGCGTCGATCCGTCGAGCCGATCCTTCGCGCCCGTTCTTCGCGCCTGTCTTTCGCGCCTCTCCTAACTAAATTAGTGTTTTTGGACGTCTTTCAAAGCTGCGAAAAGACAACAAATAGAAGTAGAAGCGTTGGAGGAATCGGTTTTTTTCAACGCGTGGCTTGATCTGCAAGGTCAGAGCGCTCTCGGGCAATACTGGCGATCGCTAGGCTGATGCCTGGCTAAGGCAACTGTGCCAATGCAGAAGCCTCGCAAGTCCCTAAGGTAAACGATATTGTGCCGGAGCAGAGCTAGTCTGGTCTTATTGATTCGGGAGCTTGACAGTGATAGAAGCCATGTACACCTCGGCAGATGGCAACTTGATGTGGGCAATTCTGCCATTTGAGACGCAGCAATGATCTCCAGCTTGTTCGAAAGGCGCTTGGAGTTCGCTACAAATGTTAGAGGGGGTAGTTCATAGTATCCCGAGCTGCTTGATCACGATGCATCATAGGTCCGACAGGCGGACAGGTCAGAGCGGAGTAATTTGACTCCATTCCGTGGCATAATCCGATAAAATCTATGTCGTTTTTATTCTAACTGAACAACAGTGTTACTCTATTAAGAAGAGATGTTCAGATTTACATTATAAATTTCTGGGTCGTCATTGCACCGGTTTTCTACAGATATTGGTAAGACAAAAGGCTAAGGATCTGAAGTATTTTCCTGGAATGCGCGCAATGCGCCAGATGTCCCTCTATGGTGTGCGAGCGGCTCATAAGCTCATCGAACCGTTGATTCATCGCACTCCTGTTTTGGTATCCGAGACACTCTCCTACACGGCTTCGTCACCGGATTTGAAAATCAAGTTCTTCCTCAAGTGTGAGAACTTGCAGAAGTCGGGTTCGTTCAAGTTTCGAGGAGCGTCTAATTTCATAGCGCAGCAATCCAACGCGGATCTGCGGAAGGGTATAGTGGCCGTCAGCACCGGTAAGAGCCTCACGGCTGAAACCCTCGATTTTGCTCCCTAACAGTCATTGCTACAGGCAACTTTGGTCACGCTGTGGCTCTCGCCGCGAGGACTGCTGCTCAGTCGCGATCGTTGTCAATCGGCGCATCTGTTATCCTGCCGGCGACATCTGCGCCCTCAAAGATCGTAGGTGCAAAGCAAAATGGCGCCACGGTCGTTCTTGCCGGATCAGATCCGGAAGATCGCGAATACGCTGCTAAGCAGATAATACAAGACACCGGGGCGACGTTTGTAGGGCCCATGGACGACCCGCGCATCGTTCTCGGCCAAGCAACAGCAACGCTGGAACTGATGGACCAAGTGAGCGAAATGAGAGGGGAGACGCTCGACGCGATAGTCCTCCCGAGTGCCACGGGTGGCATACTCACTGGTGCTGCCATCGTGTGCGAAAACACGGAGACGATGGTCTTTGGCTGCGAACCACGAGAAGGCGGCCCAGATCTGCAGCGTGGCCTTGCGTCTGGCGTCCTCCCAAGGCCCAAAAACCAGGCAAGCGTCGCGGACGGCTTGCGAGCATCTACTGCAAAGGGCAACTTCGAATTAATCCGTCAGAAGCACCTCGTGGACGGAGTGTACACGGCAACGGAGGGAGAAATCAAGGAAGCCTGGCGCTTGCTCATCGAGCAGCTAAAGTTGGTGGTCGAGCCCAGCTCTGCTGTATCCGTCGCACTGATCCTCTTCAACGAGGAATTCCGTACGATGCTCGCAGAGCGACAGTCACACTGGAATGTTGGAATAGTTCTCACTGGAGGTAATACAACGGTCAGCAGGATTATAGAGGAACTCAGCAGCTAGGAGCGACTAAGATAATTGACTGCTTTAAACAAGATGCTTGAAATTGTAAGTAGTGCTTGAAGATCTGGCTTTCATATTATATTGATAATTTTGTAAGGAGTTGTCTGTCCTAAAATGAGTACATTTAATGCACAGCTTACGAGTAATTAAAGCTAAAAAGGTCTTCTCTGACTCGTTTCCGAAATCGTTGCTGTGGGATATAAATAAGTCCCTGACGGACCTTCCTGCGTACGTTGTTTAAATTGCGAAGACAGCCTGCCTCCTATGCAGTACTAGCAGCCACTGTCCCGCAAAACATCGCACTCGGTAACGACCAGCGCCTGAAAGTCGGGTATGGTCACTTCGCCTGTTCTCAAGTCATGCTATCGCGAAGATCCTGAGCAGCCCGAAATCACCATCATGTGGGCCTTTAGAGATCCCTGATCTCCCACTTCGGCAGCGGCTTTGTGACTATAATGGATCCAAGTTCCGAACATGCGAATACCTGCTTGGAAAGCATGGAGTCGCCAAGACGTTTTGTGCACAGTCAAACGGATCCGTGAGGAGTTTCCATATGACATGATCTCCTGCGATGGCATAGAGAGATAAGACCGGCCTCAGCGATACTACTCAGATTCCATTATTAAGCGCACTTGTGAACAGTCATTACTCCCAGGCGTCACATCTTGGGAAGGTCATGAGTCCCTCCCCCTTTGTCTTGACTGCAACATGATTTTGATTCAAACTTGCAGAGATTGTCAGTGTCGTTATGTCGACGTCTGGGCGGTTTAGATAAGTGTCCACAGAGGTCTGCCCTGTTGTGTGCGTCGCAGCATATCGGCCAGAATATCACAGCATCACCTGATTGTCACAGGTGTTTCGAATGTTAGATAACCGGTTCGATAAGGGATAAGAGATAGCCGGAGTGCCAAGGGCAGGGATCGGAATAAGAAGACCGAGCTTTATCAGTCATACCGCTTTTAGTCCGGTCAATCCGAGAGTCTCAAGTCTGTATGCGTTACAGACGGTGGACCAGTCAAGAAGCCACGCGCAAACGTAGAGCTTGTACATTCTCTCACCCATATGGCCCAGTTTTTAACATAGCCGACTGGACGACGGAGCATCAACATCACGACCTCTCTTGAGACAAGCACTCATTGGCACATCTCAGCTTTCCGGTTGCCTCTTCGACGTTGAGCGATCCAACGCGGTTGACACAGCGACGTGAGATGGCTGAGATTGTCGAAGCACAAGACGGGCTGCCTGTGGAAGTCACTATTGATTCGCAGGAGCAATCTTGTGTCGACAGTAGCATCCTTCCAGGGAGCAGCTCTGAACAATACCGCATCGAGATGGAGAGATTACCACGCGTTGCAGACAAAGTTACTATCCAGGTCTGGTTCGTCATGCTCATCAGCACTTCCGAGCGTTTCGCATTCTACGGACTCCAGGCGCCGTTTCGTAAGCCTTGGTGTAGAGCACATAGCACGCAGAGAAGTCGCTGATGCTTCGATTCAGAGAACTACCTTCAGAATCCAGGAGATGATCATCTAAGGCCAGGAGCGCTGGGACTCGGCCAAAGCACGGCCACCAACCTCTCCTACCTGTTCTCTTTCATAGTCTACATCGTACCGATGTTTGCAGCTGTCATTATCGACTGCTATCTTGGACGCTACCGGGGACTTGTCGTATTCACTGGGTGAGAATCATTTCTGGTCGGCTGGTACCTTTCGTCGTCGCTTAATCCTTTGATACAGTATCTATTTGATTGGGGCATCCGTTCTGCTGGTCACATCAATTCCAGCGTGCCTAGCGGCAGGTGCTGGTCTACCTGGATTCCTTGTTAGCACCATCATCATTGGCATTGGATTAGGAGGCGTGAAGGCATGCATGTCGCCTTTCATGGGTGAGTCGAGATGGATTCGGTGTCGGAGATTCGTGTGGCTTACAACCAAACCTCTAGCTGACCAATATACCGATTTTAAGGACAAAATTGGGTTCATGAAGAGTGGGCAGCGTGTTCTTATTGTACGTGACCTCAGCATCGAGAAAATCTATCATATGTATTACTGGTGAGTTTTGCAAGGACAGATCGCCAGCTAATACTGACTGTGAATTGATTAGGGCAATTAACATCGGGTCACTCGCTGGTCTGGCCACCACATTCCTAGAGAAGGACATTGGATTCTGGGCTGCATACCTACTTCCGTTCTGTGTTCTATGGGTCTCGGCGCTTACCTTATTAGTATGTCATAACAAGTTCGGTGAGTGGAGAACCTAGGCTTCCTAATTACAAAGATGACTGAGAGTTGTGTTAGTTGCTAGGCCGCCGGGCGGCAATGTTCTACCGAAGACATTTCGAGTCTTCACCTGTGCCATAAAGAACAGATTCAGCATGGACGCAGCCAGAATGCACAACCAGCCTGCGCCTGTCGACTGGGATGACACTTTCGTCACGGACCTGCAGCGCGGCTTGGTTGCCTGCCGTATCTTTGCGGCGTACCCGATTCTCTGGTTGTGCCACATTCAGATTCTCAACAACCTTGTGTCGCAAGCCGGACAGATGGAGACCAACGGTCTCCCGAACGACATCTTCATGAATTTGAACCCACTCGCCGTTCTAGCTTTACTACCGATAATTCAGAAGTTGCTATATCCCGGCCTGCGCAAAGCTGGAATAAAGTTTCCTCCCATCAACCGTATGGCAGTCGGTTTCATCATTGAAGCTGCAGCCATTGCATACTGCGCCGGTGTACAGCAATTGATCTATGCTCAGGGCCCATGCTATGACCATCCTCTGGAGTGTGCAGCTTCGGATGGCGGTATTGTTCCCAATCGCTTGAATGTCTGGGTACAAGCGCCAGTGTATATCATAGATGGCCTCGGTGAGATCTTTTTCGACCTCGCAAGCCAAGAATATGCGTACAACAAGGCTCCAGATAACATGAAATCCATTATTCAGGCTGTACTGTCTGCATCGTCTGGTGCTGGCGCAGCGCTGGGCTTTGCGCTCTACCCTGTCGCCCGCAATCCTTACCTTGTGTACATGTTCTCCGCTCTGGCCGCCACCATGTTTGTGACGGCAATCGCGTTTTGGCTGGTGTTTCGCAAGTACAATGGCATGGATGCAGAGCTCAACAACCGTGAGGCTGGCAGTGGCACATGCGTCGCAAGAGCTACCCCTCAGAGCGAGAAGGGACTCGAGGGAGGGGAGAAGGAGAATTCGAGAAGTGAAATATAGGGAAGGCATCAGGTGGAAATCCGCAAGCTATCGGACCTGTGCTACGTAGGTTGTAGTAGAACTCACTAAAGTCATATGCATTACAAGCCTCATCTGGTGTTTAGTGACGACTCTCGCCAGCCATGTTACTGCCCTGCGAAACGGGGATTTGTCGGATGGACTGAGGGTAGTTCTGCCGGTCAGCGATTGATGCGGATAGGTCATACGGCCTCTTACTCCCTGATATTGCGCCATGCAGGTTAGATAGGCACTCTCAGCTGATTGAATCGTTAGACGGGGCGGTCTACTCAGGAGATTAATTGTAGATAGCGCTTAATGTTCCTTCTTCCGTATTTCCTGTGTCATGCATTGTCGGGATATCGGGTGATGGCAACATTCTATATCAAACTAAAGAAACATCGATCGTGTCATCAACATTAAATGTCGCCGATTGCGCTGTCGTGAGAACTCGTTCGTGCAGAAGCACTCGCCATCAGTTCCGGCAACCATTGATGCATGAAGCGAGCAACCAAACAATTAATGCGCTCAGACTCGAGAAGAAAGGCATCATGCCCCTCGTCACTGACAAGGACCTCAAACTGAGAATTCGGTAGCCCGTCGGCCAACTGCTCCTGCTCTTCCAAGGGATAGAGGACATCACCCTCAATGCCAATGACTAGCACTGGCTGAGTCACTTGACGAAGCGCATCCGTGACCCGATGGGATGAGGCAGGATCTGATCTTCCTCGTGTGACGTCGTGCGTGTCGAGCTTCTCTGTGATTGAAATGTAACAATTTGCATCGAAACGGCGGTTGAACTTGTTTCCCTGGTGCTCAAAGTAGCTTTCCACCGCGAAAAGAGTATTTGGGTCTGGCCGGAAACAGCCTCTATCCAGATCGACAGCCGCGCTGACGTTTGGGGGAACTGTGAGAGCATCCTCGCGTGTGGATGGTTGTCCATCGACAGCCTGCCTGCGACGGACGCGGTATTGCATGTGTCGTCCGAAGCGCCGCTGCAGGCTCCCGCGGGCGCGGTAAGTGAGCATGGCCGCCATGCGCGCGACAGCTAACCCATCTGTCGGCGGATTTGCCAGGTCGTAGTGCCCTTGACTAAATTTGGCGTCCGCACGGATAGCTGAGCGCTGCATTTCATTCCAACTGATGCTCCAGGCGCTATGCTGCGCGGAACATGCAATCGCAGCGACACAGCGAACATAATCCTTGCCGAGATAGGCCCACTCAAGACTTTGCATGCCCCCCATTGACCCACCGATGACCATCGCAACTTGCTTCACCTCAAGGAAGTCGAGCACAAGCTTGTGAAGTCTAGCGTTACCAATCAGCCAGCAGTAATGGATCGATGCTCACACATGGGAGCACACACCGAACATCATCACGCACAGAAGTGCAAGGAAAATCTGAGCCCCAGCGACCCTTTCTGCAATCCTCATCCTTGTAAGTCAGAGGGCTTGTCGTCCCGTACGGACTGCCGAGCACGTTCAGACAGATGACGAACAGGCCCGGTACACTCAAAGCCGCGCCAGGGCCCTCGAACAGTGGAGTCCACCAGTCGCCCTTGGCATCTGCACTGCCACTGAGGGCGTGACAGACCACCACAACATTATCCCGGGATTGATTAAGGTTGCCTTGTGCTGTGTAGGCTACGCGGACGTTGTGCAACAATATGCCAGACTCCAGCTCAAAGAATGGGATGAAGGCATAATGTTGGCTTGGCGTTGGAGGGGCGAGTGGGCTCTCCAGTTTGCGTTTCTCTTCATACGTTATTCTATCGTCTATACGACTCCGGCCCAAGTGCCCTCCGAGGTCGAAGCTACGGGTTATTGTGGTTGTTAGAGCCATCATTCATCCAGAGTCGCTGGCCTGTCTTGAATAACAAAGCATAGCATAGCAAAGCATAGCTACCCGACTCATACGTGAGACGAGAAAGGAAGACATCAGAGTCATGGCTACAGTAAGTGGTCGATTGACGGAGTGCGGGGTCAGTTGCGGCAGATACCACTCCGTGGTCACCGACCAGAGAGTTTGCCCCATTTTGTAACGGAGATGGCGCGACTACGTTGAAGACGGCAAAGTATCGACCTTGTAGCCCTGGAAAGATCGTCCCGTTAGCGGCGAAGCGGGGCTGTCTTCCGGTACCTTACTAGTACTCGAATGCCAAGCTTTGTTTAAAGTATTCGCCGGGTGCAACCGAGAGTTTTCGGGATCAATAATGTCATTGGCTGGGGGCTCGTGTCGATCACTGTCCGCGAGTACTCCGACAAACACCCCGAGATACTGCGCGAGGTGCGGAGTAATGCAGGTACGGAGTGATGCAATCTCAGCAACCCTGTCTGAAATTAATAATGCAAACGGTCAGTCGATGTAATGCCGTGAGTGTTGCATTCATCATCCCGGCCCCGTTCTCGGCTTTATCTTCTCAACAACTTCAAAGAGTCCAGTCCTGGAGTCCTGGAATATTTACGGAGTCCTTGCGAAGTGGAAAACATCTGACATGTTGTCAGCCGGTACCAGTCGAGGGAATGGGAAGCAGGCATCGTGCGAGCCCTGCCGTAAGGGCAAGATCCGCTGCGATCACCGGCGGCCCGTCTGCGCGCGCTGTCGACGCCGTGGTCTGGACTCTCAATGCTGGTATCATCCCGCTCCGCTGACTAGACCCCGTATTTCCCAGCGCTCCACTGATGCCGATTCCTTTGCATCGTTCCCTGACGAGCAATCTCTTGGTGCCAGGAGCTCCATTAGCACGAGCAGCAGCGGCAGCAGTAATACCACCCAGGCCACAGCCAGTACTTCCACCTCTGGCGGACAAGCTCTCGCCCTCCTTCCTTGGCCTTCTATCGGCCTTCACTTCAACCCCCCAGAGTCCCCTTTGCCAAGATTCGGTGCCAGCGATGCAACTATCAATGACGAGCAACTGAACTCCGTTGCAGAGCTTCTCACTCACCTGCGCCACTTGACGCTGATCCAGAAACTTCTCCACGAATACTACGCCGTTAGCCAGGCTGCGCTGGTGCCAGGCCCATTCATTTTGCCTGCTGTCTCTGCCCTTCGTTCGAGTCTTTCATTTCATCTTTTGGACGACATAGGCGACAATGATGGCAGCGTCTCGCAGCTTGCAGATAGCGTGCTGCGCTCCACGTTGGCGAACATTGACATTACATCCTTTCTCAGTGTGTCCAATTTCTGCGCGATGTACTACGGGGAAAATCTGCGGCTGGAGACCATTGGACTTATTTTTACGATTGCAGCACGTTCATGTCTGCTTGGCCTGGGTCGTGACGATGAGAAACGGGATGACTTTGTACAAGCAATGTTCCAATGTAGCACTTCTTGCCTGCGACTCGTTCGTGACATTGCACCGCAGGTTAATGATGCAATGGTCTGGCTGGCTTATGAGAATCTTCTGCTCACCATGTCCATCCAAGGGGATGCAAGTCAGTTCTAGATATTGAGGCCGGACGATCGTCAGACCAAAATCTAATCAGTTTGTAGGCCCCAATGTTTGGCGTCGACTGTCCGGTCTAGCCACGGACCTTTTCGCCTTAGGCATCCACCGCGAGTCTACAAATTCATCCAAAACACCCTTCTTCCTCGCCGAGTGCCGAAGAAAAACCTTCGTAGCTGCGTATCAATTGGACAAGTTTATCGCTACTTTCTTCGACCGACCACCCCGGATCTCGAGGCGCTATTCTGACTGCAACATGCCGCTCGATCTCGCTGACGATGAGCTTCTCGCAGATTCGTCGAAATCAGAACAGGCACGCTTAAGACTCACGACCGAGGGCTGGAATTCAGAGGGAAAGTATCTAAGCTCGACGTGGGCTAGACTACGTTACATCCTCGCCTTGTTCCGCGAAGAAATACTTGAGTATCCCTTCCGTCCGCTCACATCGGAGAATATTATTAAGCTAAAGTAAGTGTGATGCTGCGCTGTTGACGGTTGACCAATGACTCACAGTGCGATGAAGGGCCCTTTCAAACCGATGTCACCAGACATGGGAATCCCTGCCAGCTCATCTTCGGTACACCCATGCGTGTTGGAAATCTGGTCTCCCGGCCACCGTCTGCCTAATGCTTACGGTTGTGCACCTGTCATACTTGCAGAGCGACTTCAAGATCCATCGACTGCTCGAAAAGAGCGACCCGAATTCTTCGCTAACGTTGCTAAAGTTGTCCGCAGATACTATTGCAACAGTCCTACAATTGGGCAGTTCTCGTGATAGAGCTGTTTTCTTGCCTCATGATTTCTCTTATATCGTAAGTCAGCCGTACTCCGTACTGCATAGTCATATTGATGGCTAAATTGTTAAAGGTCCTCAACTACGGCCTACCAAGTGCTGCCATGCTTGCAACGGCACTGCAAGGCATCGCTCGGAGTGGGGCACAGACTCTACCGGCCAGCCTGAGCCGCTCTGCGTTGATACGGAGTCTCTCTGTATTTATCTCTCATCTAGAGGGCATTTGCAGTCCCGGAGAGGCAACCCATCTTATCTGCGTGCAAGCCTCGAAAGCAATCTCACGCATACTGGACGATGTGCTGGATTCGCCAGCCGCGCCAGTTGCCACGACGAGATCACCTACTCCAGCGTCCACGAACAACAACACCCGTGCCACACCTAATTCTCCAGGTCAACCTTTACTACTTGGCACCGATACCATGGGAATGACGGATCTTGATGTTCTGAACAGCGACGGATTGGACGGGATCGACCTGTCTAGCTGGGTCAAGAACATTGATTGGACCGGTACCGGCGGCGAATGGAGCACCTTTTGAAAGACACACTTGGCGCACGCATTCCGAGCGCCCAGTGTCATCCCTTGTTTGGACTTGTACACAAGGTGCAGCCGTTGAAGCGTAAGCTATCTTCTTTCCTCATGCGAGTTAAGGCCGAGGTGCTTCGCCATCTATACAGCACGCCGATAGCATCATGTTCAGATCTGCAGTGTAACCAGTAGAATTGACAGAGGTGTCAACACTGTACATGATGCTGCGACCATGTCTCGAATGTCACCTCAAGACGATAAAGGGCAGTGGAGGTTGATACCTGCTTAAACTCTTGCCTCGTCTTCAGTCCCGCGCCGTAACAAGCGCCTATAGCCGTTGTAGCAGCGATGGAAACATTCAGGACAAATCGTCGTTTACCTTAGTCTGCCCCAATACCATTTATTGTCAGAACAGATTTCCATTTTCGTAGAAAGCCAATGAAGAGGCTGTTGGCGGCAACATAATTGAGTCATATTGCAAGCCAGTCAGAGGTCACAAGGTAGATCAGCGCTGAGATTAATCAAGGCTTTCAGAGTTCGATCTATGAACTTGCACGTTTGCAGATTTCAGGATTGCGCTTGCTCGGCCACCGTAGGGGCTTTGGGCTAATCTACGTAGGGTTACTTGAAGTCAAAAGGCTAATTTCCACGCTATAAGCCTGCCTTACATGCCTGTGGAGAAAGCATCTCTCTCGAGGTGCTTTTTCCATGGCCTTGATTTGTCGTTCGTCCTGTCGCATACTTCAGCAGATCAAGCACAATAGTTACGGAGTACCATTAGTATTATCAAGTAAGCCTCTGGGCCACAGCCGTGGCTGACTCTACTCTCAAGGAAGCTCCTCGGCTCACTTGCCGTTCTGGGAGCGGAAGCTTTCGTGTTGACATCGCGTCTACTCCGTAACATCTTCTGGTTTCACCTTTCCCTCAATTTGGAAGTTCAAGGATCATCTCCATCGTCGTGACACTAGTACTATGGTCAGCTTGATGCAAGGTTCAAGGAATCAAACCTTCACCGCCCTGGAACTTGGCTTCAAGCCTTCTCATCCACCTGGTCAGGTGGTCAAACAGCGATCGGAAGTCCACGTCGAAGTGGCCGGCTTCCACATACATCGACAACAAGCCCACCTAGCCCTGCCAGCTAGGTGGCCAAACATCTACCAAAAGCCCACCTATCTAGATAGGTGGCCATACAGCGAATTCCGAAGCCCACGTTCAAGTGGCCGGCTTCCACATATATAGACCACAGGAGCATCGACTCTTTACAAGCTCCCTTTTATCGGTGTGATTGAACAATGATACAACTGGTCTACTGGATATACTGTCTAGGATTTTGGGTCAGCTGCTTGCAGCAGGAGTTCCTTGTGCTCATTAACCTGGGTATTGAAGGTGAATTTCAGGCATATCAACAAGATATAACGGTGATCAGTGTGATGTTTTTCTTGAGAGCCCTGTTCACGCAGAAGTTTTCATCGCACTACATACAGCAGAAAGTGTACGATTCTATATGTTGCTATATAGATAGTGCCGTGTTTCATAGCCCTAGGCTGCATAAGCACGTAAAACTTGAAGTAATAAAAAAAAAAAAATTCAAGCCTTCTCAATGAGATATCATATCCTCGTTCTGTGCAAGGTTTCATTCAACGGATCTACGTTCACTTGCTCTATGGTCCGAGACTTTGACCTTGTCCGTGCACCCGTGCAATCACATCCTTCTCTTCACTTTTCCTTCGCGACAGCATATTTGCATGATGGACAAGCCATCCCGTGCGGGTCGCCCAGCAGCCCAGAGCGACCGCCTGCTTGACAAATGGGAGAGCGTAGTCTACGAGTATACTGAGCTGAAAGTCTCTCATAGCAAGTTCTAGCGATGTTACGCCGAGGTCATGGCAGAAAAGGGCAGGGAGACGGCGTGCGAAAAGCGGAAGCGGAAGAAGTTGGCATAACGGCTTCAGAGGCTTCAGCGTGACAAGCAGAAAAAAGTTACGAGGATGAACAGGAGGGTGGCGAATATGGAGAAGGTCGTTGTGGAGATTGGAATAGGGATGAGAGCTATGCGGCAGGTTGTTTGAATGGAGGGCGAGGAAGCTGACGCAGAAAACGAGGTAGAGAACACGGCACCTATAGCACTTGATGGGAACTTGTAGCTGCACGGAAGGTTCAAGCGCCTAGAAATTTGCAATGGAATACAGGAGATTGAAGGCGCAGCTGATGCTGAAGATGTGAGTTGCGGGTACTTTAAGCTCCGCATCCAGCTTGCTGACAGCGTGAACAGCAAGCGTGAGGATAACATGTCGCCCACTCTTCGGGCACTGGCAGCACAGCTTTTGGTCGCCACTTTCCGGATACTACACCGGTCAGCATCAGCCGTGAAGGTGCGCTGCTATGATAATTGAAAGACGAGACCGCAACAGCCGTTCCAACCCCTAGTCCTGCAATTCCTGAATCTTTCGTACTGTTGGCTATACCTTCGCCCCACTCCTCAGTAAAGGGCTAGCTCATGATTTGTCCACCGGAGTGCCCTCTGACCTCCGCTCTAGCGCAAATCTGGGTGACATTCCAAAAACGAGCATTGGTGAGTTGAAAGCAGGACATGGAACCAGTGCAGCGGGAGGCTCGCCATTACAGAGTAAGCACTGCACAGTCAGAAGTGAACACGCCCGCAGATGTATGGGATTAACAGGGTCTTCTGCATACCGTGCCGCAATTTCCTATTTGCTAATAACTTTTCGGGCAACCGTTGTCGCAATTCCGCAATTTTTTTGCTAATATCCTTCGGCACAATCGTTGTCAATACAGGGTTTTGCTACATGCCGAAAACTGGAAAGCTAGAGAGCCACCTTGATGCGTAAGCTGCAGAGGAGGCCTATCTCAGCGTCAGACATGCATGAAGTTCGGTGTGCGGAAGTGGAAAATGGAAAGGGTCAAATGGTGTGCCTACGTCGCGAGTGGACTACGACCTTGTTGAAGAACAGCTACTCCGCAGAATACGCACCGAGCTCACCTTTGTAGAGGCTCAACACTATTCACAAGACTCACGGACATCGTTGCGGAACCAGCATGGGCTCCAATCCCTTCCCAGAAATCAACCTCCGACTTGGCTGGCCAAACCCAGGCTTGCTCCCCGTCAAGGAAATCAAAGATGCAAGTCAGTTCGCTCTCTCCCAGAATGAAACTTTCACGAGGGAAAGTCTTCTAGAGTATGGCCCGGATGACGGTTATGTGGCCCTGCGCGACGAGATTGCGAGATGGCTGACATCATTCTATGTACCTGAGAGACCAATCACCCAGGAACGTATCTGTATCACCGGAGGCGCAAGTCAAAATCTGTCGTGCGTTCTCCAAACGTTCACAGACCCCTCTATCACTCGATACATCTGGATGGTTGCGCCCACTTACTTTTGCGCCTGTCGTGTCTTCGACGACGCAGGATTTGCAGGAAGAATGCGGGCGATTCCTGAAGACCATGAAGGCCTCGATATCACCTATCTATCCGAACAACTTGAACGGTGCGAGACCCAAGCAGCATTTCAAACACAATCTATGAAGACCTTCAGATCCTGGAGAAAGATTTTTCGACACGTTATTTACGCTGTTCCAACATTTGCAAATCCATCCGGTCGAATCATGAGTTTGGCCCGACGGGAGGCGCTGGTGCGGCTGGCCAGGAAGTATGACTCACTGATTATCACAGACGACGTCTATGACATGCTACAATGGGACTGCAATCCATCTAAGGACTCGAGTCATCGCGAGACCGCCTGTCAGCCGAGATTAGTTGACGTTGATGGTTATCTCGATGGCGGACCGATTGATGAATTTGGCAGTAGCGTGAGCAACGGTAGCTTCAGCAAAATTATGGGGCCTGGCTTGCGTACCGGCTGGGCGGAGGGAACGCCCAAGTTCTCATGGGGCCTATCTCAAACGTACGTAGACGACAGAAACAGAAACTGTGAGGTCGTATTGACTGAAGAGATAGAGGATCAACTAGATCTGGTGGATGCGCATCGCAACTGGGAGCTGCAATCGTAGCCCAAACCATCCACACATCCTTGCCACACTATATGCGTACGGTCTTGCAGCCAAATTACGCTCGGCGTTACTACAAGCTTATGGGAGCAATCACATCCCATCTGCTACCTTTGGGCGTCTCTGTGCCACCACCTGACGAGAGCGGAACTGTGGGAGGATATTACGTGTGGCTCCAGTTCCCAGCAGCCGTGGATGTACAACAGGTCACCCAGGTCGCGTCGGAAGAGCAAAATCTGCTTCTTCATCCTGGGAGTACTTTCGTGGTTGAGGGCGATACGTTGGAGTGTCAGCAGTCCTTTTTGAACGGCGTCCGAGTCTGTTTTGTATGGGCAGAGGAGGATCTCCTCGTCGAAGGGGTTAAGCGACTGGCAACTGTCATAAAGGCATTGTCGGTCTAGGAACGCGATGCTCGTGTGAGCAACTTAGCACACTCGCTAGTCAAAATAGACAGTCAAAGACTTAGATATATACCCTGTCCCGAGGATATAAAGACCACGATGTTTTATCAAGACTACGATATCACCGAGAGGGTATCCATCAAAACCGTGCGCTTTATGCACTTTATGCTGTACGTTGTGTACTTGCAACCACGGATCGAATTTCGTGATTCTTTGTTAGATTACGGAGCTAAAGATTAAAACCAAGAAATGTGAATCGCTTTTGGAGAAGTCATATCGCTGATTTACATCGCTCATGGTTTGCGACGAGATGTCAGGGCCCCGGGGCATTTGTCCCCTAGAGTTGTGCACTTTATGTAAAAGACATAAAAGTAATGCATATTTGATGAACTTTCGAAGACGGAGTAAAGTATTCCAGAAGGGGAAGATCGGAGTCAGCTCCGGCCGCTCGGACACACGTCACAATGGATCATCCCGAGTGTTTCGTAGATTCGAGGGCTTCGAACATTTCGACCTGCCGTCATTTGTTCGTCAAACCGACATGCTCCTGAGACAATCCGCCGTGCTTACGGTCCCATGGAGCCTTGTCTGCCATGGTTGTACAGGTTATCGCTCTCCTTTTTGCCGATGTTGTGCGACCCTTAAGTAAGGTAGGCAAAACGTGAGGACCAGCCACAGAAACATGAGTGAAATGCAGCGATGCATCATCAACAGACAGCATCCGCGGACGCAGAGACCGGGCAGGCTGCCTCGATTCCCACCGTGAACGGAAGCGACTTCAGCCCCATCACTTACCGGTACTTGACCTTCTCGACCACGTTGCCACGACCTGCCGACGGCGCAGAGCCGTCCAGCGCGCCGCCGCCGCGTCCATCGCTGTCAGGGTATCAGGACCCCCGCGAGTGGAAGCCCGCCCTCAAAGTCTTCGTTACGTGGCTCTGCTGCCTCAGCACGCTCGTCACCACCTACACCCCCGGTGCATATACGATCGGCCTCGAGCAGTATAAGGCCGAATGGGGGATCACCACGACGGCCGTCTATGCCGGCATCACCATCTTCACCCTCTGCTTTGCCGTCGCGCCCATGATCCTGGCGCCGTTCTCCGAGACGCATGGTCGCCGACCGGTCTTTCTGGCCGCAGGTATCGTGTATGTCCTTGGGCAATTAGGTTCAGGCGTCACCGGCTCCTTTGCGGGCATGTTGGCGACACGGGCGCTGGCCGGCATTTCCTGCTCGGTGTTTAGCACCATTGTGGGAGGGGTGGTGAGCGACATCTACATCGCCAAGGAACGCAACACGGCCATGGCCATCTTCTCCGGAGCTGCCCTCTGCGGCGCAGGGATTGGTCCCGCAGTCTCCGGCGTGGTCGCACAACATCTGTCCTGGCGGTGGATCTTCTACCTGCAAACCATCACCTGTAGTGCTGTCATCGCTGCTCTGTTCTTCTCCTTCCCCGAAACCCGCGGGAGTGTGCTGCTGAGCCGCCAGGCCGTAATCCTCAATGCGTGGCACAAGAGCCTCGAGCAATCTGGATGCTACGCTCTGGAACTGGCCACAGCTGAGGATAGCCATTCCACCCTTGCGAGTAGTCTCTGCCGGCTTCGCTGGAAGGTGAAGGCGGACGAAGACCGCGCCACATTGGCGGTGCTGATCAAGACATCCCTCCTTCGCCCCATCCACCTTCTCTGCACCGAGAGCGTTGTCTTCTGGTTCGCTCTCTGGATGGCCTTCGCATGGTCGATTCTCTACCTTACCTTTGAGGCTGTGCCCCTCATGTTTCGAAGTGCGTATGGCTTCTCCACGCAGGCTACTGGCCTTGTCTTTCTTGCAGTTTCGGTCACCTCTGTCGTCGCCACAGCGGCGGCCATCTGGCAGAACCATGCACTCGATTCCTCCACCTCTCGCCTCTCCCGCTTCCTTCGACGGGATCAGCCCGAGGGCCGGCTGTTCTTCGCTTGTGGCCAGAGCCTCCTCCTTCCCATTGGCCTCTTTTGGCTGGGTGCGACCGTCAATCCGGCAATCCCGTGGATTGTGCCCGTCCTTGCATGTGCTTGCCTGACGCTTGGCGTCTTCAGCGTCTATCTGGCCGTATTCAACTACCTGGCGGACACCTACCATGCCTATGCAAGCTCCGCCATCGCTGCGCAGTCCTTCACGCGGAACGTTTTCGCGGCATGTCTGCCGCTGGCCACGGAACCCATGTTCCACGCACTGGGGTTCATCGGCGTGGGATGTTTTTTGGGGGGTGTTGGCCTGGTTCTGAGCGCCGTTCCTTGGGTTCTGATGGCTTGGGGACCGCGGATTAGACAGAGAAGTCCAATAGCTCGTAAACTTGCCGAATGATCCGCGACAGAAAGGATTCGGTGTCGCGGTTTTACAAGTTCCACCAATACAGTCATTTCATCATTCCTTATTGCTCATTGTTTCCGCCACCATCAAAGCATGATTGAATAAAGAGGGACTATGCTTTGCTTGAGATACTTCGTTCCCCTTGCCCTTTCCCCAGTGTTTACGGCACGCATTCCCATCACCTTTTGCCTTGCGAAGTCCTCACCCTCAGTCTCGACCAAAGTTTTCTCCCGGCCGCCGCCCTCCGCGTACCTTCCCGTGCTTCTTAACTCTTCTCGGCCCCGAAATCGTCCACGTAGCTCTTGATGAAATTGCTCCAGGCCGCCGCGTTCCACTTCTCGTCCCGCTTGACGCTGTTGGGTGCATCGTCCACAGCATAGACCTTGACGAAGTTGGACCACGCAGCGCTGTTCCACGTGTCGACGTCACGCTTCAGAGGGGAATCTGACCCGGAAGAAGGGAAATCTAATTAGCTCAAATAGAAAGCCAAAAAGAAGAATAAATCAAAAATAAATAAATAAATCGGAAGTAGGGGGTAAGTTGGCACGGCTAGTGGAAGGAAAAGCTAGATTACGGGATTGGCGACTTACCGATGGCAGCGGCTACGATGGCGAGAGCCTGGGCGAAGACGCCGGCTAGGATGATTGCCTTCATTGTGATGTCTGCTTCGTGCCCTTTGCGTGTAGGAAGAAGGAGGGTGGAAAGTGTGCAATGAGAGGTGATCTCGAAAGCAGAGAGGAGCGGGGTAGAAGACGATGGTTTAATACGTTTCGCCAGACAAGACTCACATGAGAGCAGGAGCTGATCGTGGCATCATGGGACCTTGGTTGTATCTCCTTCCCAAACCTGGGCTGCAGGAGGTAACGGTGGATATGATGCTCTTGTCGGTATCGGGGGAGTGGGGGTGTCGTACAGACAACCCCGGCAGGCAGTTAGTTTCAACATGCTTGTGGTTAAGGTAGTGTCTTCGCCAGTTCCGCGGGGTAAGACGGAGTAGGACGGAGGTAGGCGGAGGCAGGTCGAGGCAGGGATCGGTCGGGGGTCGGGAATAAACGGCAATACAGGACGCGGTTGTCTGCAAGTTGCCCACGCCATCAACATCAACAAACAACAAGAATAACAAATCTACATGCACAGTGATTCCCTCCCGGGCGATGTGACTGCACAGACCCAGTCGGACACGGCACCAGATCTGGTCCTGCTCCGTTGTATCCCTCACCGAGACGCTTTGCAGAGTTATCACTCAGCTGCAGCCGATCTTTTTAGAGCGGACGGCGACGGTGACATTGATGATAAAATTGACGATGACGATGATGGCGCACTCACACATGCGGCACATCTCTTCCTGACCATAGGGATCTTCGTTCTTGCGAGAGGGGCTCATTCTGACTCATATGCATGCAGCTTCAACTGCTTCGAGAACCCTTCTCCGAGGCCCAAGAGAAACAATTTCGGAATTACCACTCCGTGGTGTCTGGGAACTCCGAGACTGCAAGAGTGATGCACCATCTGCTCTTGCATCAATGCCGCTCGTTCTCCAAGCGTGATCCTGCGGGTAGCAACGGTTGAAGGATCTCCACAGGCAATGCCACCGGCAAGGATTTACTTCTTTGCCATTTCCAATCTCCCCCCTCCAAGTCTCTTAGCCTTCTCGCTCTCCTCGCCCTCTTCTCACCCCGCTTGCTCTTCTCCTTTCACATCCCCATCGCCTTCCAGCAGTATGTCTTCTGCCTCAAACGCTTATCCGCAGTATACTCCTGTCACCGGCGACGAAAAGGAGTCAAGCCGCAACATCAGCGACGAAGGATGCAGTGAGACGGACCTCTTCCTCCCCGTAGAAATCCTTCCCAACCAGCTTCGGACGGCATTTCAACGACAGCACTGGCGCATCGGCCTCGAGGTCCTGTTGCTCCTCTGCTCTCTGACAGCTCTGGCCGGAGCTCTGTTCTACAAGCCACCGCTGCTGAAGCGCCAGCAGGAATGTGGCAAACTTCTGGGGCAATGGCGTACGCCGCCTCCCTTTCCGTGGAGACGTCGAGAAAAGTGGAAACTAAAATACATCCTCCATGTGTAGTCCCCAACGCGGAAGAAGGAATTGAGTACGAAGTTCAGCGGTTCAAGGGCACCTTCGGTCTCCAGTCTCCGTTTACAGGCGTCGGCCCTGAGGTTGATGCCGCATGGGATCATATCACTGACGGTTCGTTTTCCTCCCCCCCCCCTCCTCCCCCACTATGCATCCTTCCTCCAGACGAAGCCCAGAAATGACAAGCGCAGCGCCGGTAGGCGGCGCCATCGGCATCACCAAGGCACAATGGGAAGCCGTCAATGAGTACCACGAGTACCCTGTGCAGCTGGAGCAGGACCACGGCACGGGCCAGTACCTGGCCAGCCTGGATGTCTTCCACCAGTTGCACTGCGTGGACCTGCTGCGCAAATCGCTGCACCGCGAGTACTACGATGCGCACGAGGGCTCGTTCATGGGCGCGCCGGAAGCCGTCGTGCAGGGCCACTTGGAGCACTGTGTCGAGACGCTGCGGCAGACCATCATGTGCCATGGCGACATCAGCCTACTGACGTATAATTGGGTCGAGGGCAGGGATATGCCATATCCGAACTTCAACACCATCCATACATGCAAGAAGTGGGAGGCGCTGACGCGGTGGAATATGCAAAGGGATATCACGGTCGAGTGGACGGATGGCATCGGCAAACATGTGCTGAGCCCGCCGTTGAAGCCGAACAATCTGAAGGGGATGAGCACATCGCCATGAGAGAATAGAGTTAGGAGGGTGTTTGTTGTGCTTTGCTTTGCTTTGCTTTGCTTTGCTTTGCTTTGCTTTGCTTTGCTGTGCTTTGCTTTGCTTTGACTTTTGCTTTCCGCGTATAGCTCGCTACTGGCATAGACCCCCGTCAGGTGTTTGTACCTAACGGGGCAGCATAGAAATGAACATCTTCTTTTACCACACCAAGTCTTGTGATTGAATGACGTGACCGCTCCACGATGTGTTCTTGTCGCAGGATAGCAGCGGTGTCGTAACAAGCCATCAGGTTATCCAACCGCCAAATTTTCTGACCGCAATTGGCACTATCGTCTCTCGACACATGCCCAATCCCTTACCACGATCAGTTCGCCCACCCGACCACGGACAACCCGAGCAAAAACCCTCCTCCGCTGTCGGGACAGCACCGTTCTTCCTCGCCAAGGCGACCATTATTCTTCCCATCCGTGGGGCCACATTGGCCAGCTCTCTAGTATCCCCGTGTCGCCCTCGCAGGCCCACAGCTGGATCCCGGCCCCACCGGGTTCTTGCCTCGTCCAAAGCGAAGGCTCCATCAGTTCTTACCTAGGACGATGGAGAAAGAAGGGATGGGAAGTGAGCGGGAAGGCAGGAGTGACGTTGAAATCCATCAGGAAGAAGCTCTGCCCGATTAGAACTAGTGATATCCTCGCACTGCTTGGCATTGAAGGCCTTCCATCCCACTTTCACAGACGATAATCCTTTAGCTTCTAATAGCAAAGTGTATTTTTACATGTGTAATAAACAACTTGAGTAAATTGTTAATAGAAAGTTATATTAATATATGTATAATTAAAGAACTTAATTTTAAGTTTTTATTTATATAATATTATTTTAACTTAGAAGAGTTCACCCCCACTTCGTCCATACCCCATCCCGTCCAGCCCTATGTTAGGGCTGACTACCAAAAATTTAATTTCTTTGTAAATAATCATCTTCTTGCATGCAATTACAATCAATCAGGCTATAATTAATTCTCAATATGTCTTGTTTTTTCTCATTATCTTCTGACGACGTTAAGTTATTTCAGAAAAGACGAATTAAGCTTACACATACTCGTTGACTAAAGACTAAAGCAGTCATGAACGAACTGCTATTTATCACGAAAGCAGTCAAAAGATATAACGTTTTTAAGAGCACATTGATGAATCGAATCAATAAGAAAATAAAGTCTGCTGTCGTGTATCATTTGAAGTCGCAGCGACTGACTTCTGAAGAAAAGACAGTAATACTGAACTGAATTCTTCGTTTTCAAGCATGAAAGTAAGTATACGATGTAAGTGCATGCTTAAGTGAAATATAGTATTCTCAAAGCTAAACGGAACTTCATCAGTGAATCAGGAATACTCTGATCAAAGAAGGTCTGATCGTGAACAAGAAAAAGCCGAAGCACTTATTCGGGGAAAAGTAGCTGATTCATTTCATCAATACATTCTGAACTGTCGACGACGCTCAATTCACTCATTCACGCAACAAAGTTTAAATTCTCTTCGCAATCGCTGTCTTCTGCTGAACAGAAGCAAGAATCGACGCCTTCTTTCCTGAGAAGAAGAACAAACACAAAGGGAGTCTTCGGTACCGGGTAAGTCTTTCAGGAAGGATCCGAGGGAAGATTCGCTGATTGCTCGCAGGATATTGACCTTGTTCTGAAACGCATTTTCAGTGATGAGTGGAAGGTGATCTATCGGATCGATCAGCGTTGAGTAAAAAACAATCGCGACTCGAAGAATACTGTGTAATTTTCTCTCTGCCTTGTCTCATATACATTCACTGACGGTGATTTGCTTTTGAAGTTATGGTGCGTCTACCAGTCAACACAGTAAGCTACTCTACGATAATACCCAGTATTCACCTCTCAAATTCACCAGCATTCAGCCCTTTCGGCACCAGCCCTTTAGCAGTCTTTCACCTCGTAGAAGCCCCAAAATTCCTGTGGCTCGCTGATCTTCTCATCAAATTCTTCACTTTCCGCGTCTTCGAGCTATCCTTCCCCTCGTAAATTACTCTCGATGTGTAACCCCTCTTCGCAAAAACGCTCGCTCGAGCCTGGTCGCCATGAGTGATGCTGATTTGAAAGACGTCATAGTAAAACCTAGCAATCAAGGCACTAGCACCATCATGATACATCTGCTAGACAATCATCTGGCCTATTCATCACGCAGTCTGAATCATCGATTGCATCGCCTAGACGTTGGATTTGGGGGCGGCGAGCGTCGCTGGTTTGGAGCTCGGGAAGTGAGGGGGAGCAGACACTGCAATTGCAGTCGAAGCCGAATGCAGACTGTCTTTTCCATGATAGTATCTTCACAGTGAGAGGTTTCAGCTTTTTCCACTATAGAAGTAGAAAATATGCCAGATCTCGTCAGCTGTAGTGATTTCGATTGAATTGCGTTTTGGTATCAAACTCGAAGTTGTGGCGGGAAGCTGATCGAATCACCATGTCAACTGACGTTTACGCAGAAAATAAGGCAAGACTTTATGCAATCTGGTACCAGGAACCATATCAGACCAGAAAGGTTTGAAGAATTCGGCAAAATTCAAATACAGAAGGTCCCTTTTCTATTTCTCGAATCCTCGCTCAATGTGCCTCTGCACACTGATCAATGAAGGCAAAAGAGAGATGATGCTGAAACATACACAGATATCATGCAAAAGAGCAACGATTTACTTAGCGATTGCTTGCCTCATCTATATTTCTTGCATCTCTATCTGAAGAAAGCGATACGATAATGACTATGTTAGAGGCAATGTGAGTGTCTGCTAGATATTCGTACTAGGTTGAGATTCTGTTAACGCTATTATAATTGGTGTGACGATATTTTCTTTAAGATGAGAAGCTTGCAATATGTCTTACAAAGGGTAGCTGTCTAGCAAGCGCTTAGCTTTCTCGCAGAGCATCGTTTAATTAAAAGCTTAAAAGAGCTTGAAATGTTTAAGAGCTTATATCTTTGCTCAAAGCAATTCAATATTCGTCGTTTTTATTTCATCTGAATGCGCTTCTTCTCATTTGTAATTTTTGAAGTTATCATACTGCTTAAGAAAAAATCAAAGTTTATGTTCAACTTGCTTTTATTCGAAAATATTGATTTTCTCAATTATTTAGACTTTCGCTGCTTACGCGCTGCACTATTATACAACTGACTCAAAGTGCATTGCGCTGAGCATAATTAAGATTGAACGAAGAATCTTGTAGATGTATGAAGAAAAGTGCACAATAATCATGAAACTCTCTTTAGTTACAACTATGAAAATTCTTTGTTCTTGAACAAAGAACTTTCGCTTGATTGCATAATAAAGAGCATCAATTTAATTGCATAGAGATTGTTATGAGTCTGCATAGAGTGAATCATATAAGTGTATTCTAACTAGAAGTTTAAAGCTGAAGAAGAAAGAAGATGCAACACATCATGAGTTTTACTCACGAAGGCATGCTAGATCGCTAGCGTGTCAACATCAGCTCTATACTAGTTTATGATAATCTGACACAATCTATGTTAGATTAACTTAAAGTGCACACTTGCAACATTACTCTTCTTCTTCATTTAGCAATGTTCTCATTGCTGCAGTTTGATCAACATTTCTTAAGTTAATTTCTATCTTAACTTGTTTGAATATTATTCATGAAAGTCATTTATGATCTTCAAGCATTCTTTGAATTCACTTTAATCAACATTGTATCAATGTAAATTGATGTTGTATTCTTTTTAATTGACACGATATTGTAGTCATTTGTCTCGTTTATAGTGTCTGAAGTTTAATATGTTCTTCACTTCTCATTCATCTTCATCTTCAATTATTATAAAATCAGATGACTTATTTCATTGTTCTTTTAAAGTGTCTTTTGAATCTAGTTGCAGCAGATTTGACACAAACTTCGAATGAATCTTCATAGTTGATGACAGTTTCAGTCAATATGCATGTTTGATCTTGATCAGAATCTTGAAGAGTTCTAGCATTTTATCATTTAGTTTCTTTAATGATCTTGAGATCATAATGTTTCTTGAGTTCAGAAACATCATGTCATTTATCTTATAAATCATTTCTTTTTGATGCTTATTAATCTGTTTCTTCATTGTGACTTTGACTCTTGCTAATGCTTGCTTAATTAATGCTAGTGATCATTTCATGTGTTTGAATATATTCTTTGCTTTAGTGACTTTACTCACTTTGATTCTAGTTCAAGTGATCTCATATTCAGTTAAATTTGAATTGAAGCTCATATGAGAGTGAAAGTCTTTATTTAGAAAGAACACTGACTGTTCAATTGATGATGAAATAGCATTGTTATTGATGAATTCAGTCATAAATAATCAGATGAATCAATTATCTTGCATGTACGAGCAATAACTTCATAGATATCATTTCACATTCTGATTCACTCTTTCTGTTTAATCATCAATTTACAAATGATAGTTTGTGAATAGTTTCACCTTAATGTTAAGTCTCAAGCATAAAGACTTTCAGACAATCAATATGAATTGTAAATCACGATCAAACATTATTAATCTTGATAGTTCATGAGTTTTGAAGACTTATATCAACAGTAGCTTTACTGTTTGTTCTGCGAAGATTTCTTCATCATCTGATTAACACGATATATAATGTCATTTCTTAGACAATCAATCTATGACTGTCAGAATCACGTTGTTTTCATCACTTTCTGATAAATCAATAATGAAGTCTAATGATATGTTCTGTCATCACTGCTTGAGTATGAGCAATGACTTCAGCAGTTCATTGATTTGATCTTTCAATGCTTTTGATCTATGACAAATGTAACAGTTTCAAATGTAGCGCTTGATTGTCATTCTCATTTTCAATCAGCAATATAATCATCTCAGCAGATTCAACGTTCAATTCATGTCAGAATGATCATTGATCAAAAGATTATGTGCTTTTCTTATTAATTAAGTGATCATTGACTGAGAAACTCATAGTCTATCATCTTTTCAGAGTACTTCATTAAGTACTTTGCAATTGTCTAGATTAATATCTTGATAAGTTCTTCTGTTCTGTTTCATGATTATTTGAATATCAAAGTACAGTTGATTCGTTCAATTTTCAACTATAATTTGATTCTGAATAAAAATCATCTCTTCAATTGAATTTTGATTAACTTTTGATTTGAATTTTGAATCTGAGTCAGATTCTGAGTTAAATCTGAGCAAGATTTAAGTCAAATCTTGATCAACTTTCTGATCATCTTCTTGATTAGCTTTCATTGACTGCAGTTCAAATTTATCTTCTAACAATAGCATTTGATGTTGATATAACTTTTGATCATCATTTGCTTCAACTGACTTGACATCTGACATTCTGATCAGCGTGTCAACTTTCAGATTCTGTTTTTTCAACTGATATATGATCTTGAAGTTATATTCAGATAACTTCTCAGCTCATTTAGCTTGTTATTTGATCAGTTCTTTGATGATCATGAAGTACTTTAAATTCAGATGATTGATGAAGATCTTGATCAAAATATTCATACATTTCAATTTAAGACGTTAATGTTTCATTCAGTGAATAATGATCAACAATTCTTTGTCATAGATTTCGTAATTGTATTCTGCAAGAATCATGTTCTTGCTATAGAAAATCATTGAATGTAGTATATCTTCATCATCATATTGAGACAATACTTCATCGTTCACATAGTTTGAAAAGTTTATTTTCAGAATAGCTTTTCTGATCAAGTCAAAATGCTTCAGAATAAAAACTGTCATCATCTGTTACTTTAATTCTTCAAAGATCATCTGATAAATCTTTGTTCATTCAAAGAAATGATATTTTTGAGTCAGCTTTATCATGAGTTGAATGATTTTTGAGAAGTTCTTTATGAATCATCAATAGAAATTGCAAAAGTCAATGAAAATCTGCACATGAGTCAATGATTGCAACATTTTTCAGTTTTGAATCACATCTACTTTTTGAAAGTTCATTTGCAGATCATTGATGAATATCAGTAATTTTAGAAACGAGATTTTTTGAATCTTGAATTCATACTTGTCAACGTTCATCTGTAAATCAGCTTCACAAAACTTGTCTAGCACTTCTTTCATGTGAGTTCTATGTTCTTTCAATGTCTTACTGTAGATGAGAATATCATTCAAATATGTCTGACAGAACTTATGCAGACAATTGAACAATACATTATTGATATAATGCTGAAAGAACACAGATTCATTGATCAATTTGAAAAGCATTACTTTATATTTATAAACATTGAAGAAAGTAACAAAAGTGATTAAATCTTCGCTTTCTGAACTCATACGCAGTTTATTGAACGTAATAATAATGTTAAGTTGAGTCAGATACTTACTGTCTTGAATTCAAGCTAATACTTCGTCTATCAAGAATATTGAATAATGATCTCTTTTGATCAGAGCATTCAGTTTTTAATAGTTCATGCAAAAGCGAAGACTATCATCTTTCTTTTTGACAAATAGTATTGACGAAGCAAAAGAAGCTTTGCTGAGTATGATGAACTTCTTTTTCAAATTCTCTTCTAGATACTCTTTGATCTTCTGCAACTTGTAGCTCGACATAAAATACAATTGACTTCAAGAAGATTGACTCTCATTTTTTAATTCAATCTTATGATCATATAATCAATGCAAGAGCAACTGCGTTGTCTTTTCTTTATCAAAAACATTCAGAAAGTCATGATAAACTATTAAAAACTTCTTTTTCAGTTCATTTAATGACATGATTGAGATCATTTCATTCAGTTTCGCGAAATCTTTGACTGAGCTAAGCGCTTTGTTGATTTCACTAATGATCAAAAAGAAAATCTTGATCTTCTTATTCTTGACTAGAGTTTGATATGCAACAACTTTGATCATGATAATATTGATGAGTCTCTTTTTCTCAGTTGACTGAAAGAGACAAAGTTAATTGAGATCAATTTGAGTGCTTTGCTTTTATATGAATACAAATTCAATGAATTGAACAAATTCAATGAACTGATTCACTAGTTTCTGATTCATGAATCGTTTCAAGATAATTATTGACGTAATCATTGAATTTAAGTTCTTTCATTTCATTTCACAGATTTCGCTTAAGTCAGATCTGTGAAATGCTGATTGACTGCTTGTCTTTGAAACAACAGATTTCGATGTTCAAATATTCAATAAGAATATTAATCAATCATTTGCAGAGTTTATCAAAATTTGATTTCTTTTCAATCAAAGATTTTCAATGATTATCTTATGCTGTTCTAGACAAGTTATTAATAAAAACATCATTTTATTCTTGTGTTCTTGTATCATGATTGATGTATACAGAGCGTATATAATTGACTTTTGATCAGAGATTTCATCATACAATTGAATCAACTTTGATTTTGACAGTGATATTGACTGAATATCAAAGCATTCACATAGCTCTGACATCAAAGATTCATCGATGAAAGTCATGTCAGTGACTTCAATATTTATCAGAGCAAGAAATTTGAATATCTTTTTTAAACTATTCAAGATGATGTCAACAATGAACGACTTGAAATTAAATGAATCATCAAACATGCTAATAAAATAAAATATAAGTATATTGCTCTCAGTCATTACTTTGACGAAGACAGATCGTTTTTTGAACTCGTAGTAATCTCATGCACTTAAGTTGTCTTAAGACAATCATATGCTTTATGTTCTGACTTCTTGCATTTGAAGCAAAGTTCTTTCTTAAACAACTCTTTCTGAATAGAATTGAGATTTGATCTTCTGAGCTTCTTTCACGAAGAAACTGATGACATGAGTCAAGCAGTCAATGTGCTAGAGACAGAACGAGCAGCTTGAATCATTGATGCTTTGATGACTGATCAAGCGTTCAATTCAGTTAATTTAACATTGACTTGCATGCAGATGTCAATAAACTCATTCAAATTCATGATTTATTTATTGAGCGTTGCTTGCTGAAGATCTAAGCTGATTTTATGCTGAAGATCATTTAATAGAGTCTCGTTATTGTATTCTAGTTCTGCGCTAAATCTCTGAAATTTCATTCAAAATTCATGAAAGAAGATCTTGTTCTGATATAGCTTCAAGTACTGTCATTGAGTCGTGTGATGATGATTGAAATCATCGTACATCTTATTTATGATCAACAGTACTTCTTCAACTTCTAGAAATAAGTTCAGAGACGTGTTTCTCATTCAAAGTGCAATATGTTTGATTGTAACTTCACTGACTCAACTTTCAATGTATGCAATCTTCAACTCTTTGATAGAAAAATAATTCTTGTTTATCTTCAGCTTGTTTTGCATTCAAGACAGTTAATTGTTTACATTTTGCAATGAATCTTCAAACAATGACAAATTTAATAACTTAATTGACTTCAAGAATTAATCTTCAAAAGTCAAAGTGCTTTGTTGACTTGATGCAGCTTTTAAATGATGTATAATCATGTTCTTGTCTTTATTCTCTTTCTGCAGACACGTCTGTGTAATCTTCAATGTAATGTTTATCTCGTTGACATTTTTTAACATCTGAATCATGTCATTGTGAATCTTGATTTCAATATCGTGCTGTTGACATATGTACTTGATAAAGACAATGATGTTGTTGTTAAAGCACGATTCGAGTTGAGATAAAAACTACGTCAAAATGAGATGTAAAACACAGCATGATGAACTCTGAGCTAGTAAGATCATGATCACATGCTAATAATTTGAGATATGAAATCATTGAGATCATGAAGTGATTCTCATGATTCAGAGTCTGAGTCAACGAGATCACTTAACGACTCAGACAATTGCACGAATCTTCTATGTTTATATAATGAAGAGTCATTTCTTAGATAGAAGCTTCGTGCTCAACTCATGTAAGTAGTCAATACATATTATTGTCTCAGCTATCTTCAGATCTCAAGTCTAGTAAAAGACATTACTGTTTGATCTTTATATATATCTTGTGTTGTTAAAGAAACAATCATTACACTTTGAGCATCACTCTTTCATAAGATATCAGAGATGTTCATTCTCTTCAGTCATGTCTAATCAGTCAGAATGAGTCACGCTCAGTCAGAGAGCAAGCATCTTCAGCGCAGATAAGATCAAGATCTCAACATTAAACTTGTATCATGATGATCAGAATAAACTCGAAGCATATTTAGTACAGATAGAGTTATACATCAAACAACACTCATCTCAGTTCAAGTTCATTAAGAACAAAGTATTCTTTGCATTCATTTATTTAAGAGATAATGCATTCACATGATTTCATCACTTTCTAATGAATTATCTGCAGAAGAAATCAGAAAAACGAGAAGAGAAAATCAACACAATATTTCGTGACTCTCAGATGTTCAAACTACGTTTAAGAAGAGTATTTGAAAACATTGACAAGAAATGTACAGCGAAACGACAGTTGTACAATCTGCGACAGAAAATCTTCGCAGCGACTTATTCAATCAGCTTTCAACATATTGTAATGAATACAAAATGAAACGATGCAATTCTCATCAGTCAGTTCTATCAGAAACTGCAAGAGAAAGTCAAGAATGAAATCACTAGAATTGATAAATTCAATGACTTGCAGAAGATGATATTCAGAGCAATGATCATTGACAACAGACAGTACAAAAGATGTCTGAAAAAAGATAAAGAATTGACTACGTCAGTAGTATTGAATCGAAAGTTCAAGAAAAGATGATAACAGTCATACTATGATTCTCAATCTATGAAGTTAGACGCAATTCAAAAGATATCAATGAATGCTTGTGATAAAATAATTCAACAGAGCAAGACATGTTACATATGCAAAAAGCTAAATTACTACTTCAAAGATTGTACTCAGAACAAATACAAGAACAAGTCAAAGCTCTATGATAAGCAAGACAAATCTTTTGCAGCAATGAAAGAAGACAAGAGAAACATTCATGATAGTTTGTTCTGAACAGAATGCTATGATGATCAGTGTTGCATGCATCTGAGCAATAAGAAAGATTCTGAATGATACTCAAAACTTTCGCGAAAGAATCATTTCTATGCAGCAATTCATCATCAGTTAAAAGCGCATGATGAGAAAAGTGATAAAAGTTCATTCATTATGATTGTGAAATTAAAGATTTTCAACAGCGAAGCATATAACTCAAATAGATCAAACGACATTGAAGAAGCTATTCATCAGACAGTTGAAGAAGAAAGTCGACTTAACGAAACTTTATGAACATTCACTATTGCAGCAGAAGATGCTCTTGAGCAAGAAGAAGATCATCTTGAAGTAAAGAAAGATCTGAAAAAGCTTACAAGTCAAGCAAGCTTTATAAGCATGTACAACGAATTGTACACTCTCTTTAGACAGAAAGAGAAAGATTTTTCACAGCGAATGCAACAGATTAAGAATGATATACATCAAGCTATTTATGACACTATGCAAGATGAGTCAATCGCATTGCATAGAGACATTTGATATCATGACATAGTCATGAAAAAGTCATTCACAAAAGTCAAGTTCACTAAACAAGAAGAATATGTACTTCTTAATGAAAATCACATATTCAGAAAACTTAGACAGATGACAGAAGTCATCAGAAAGAGATTTGATTTATGTGATTCAAAGAAATATTCACTTAAGAAGATCAATTTGAATTAATTTCAGTACATAAAACAAGTATTAGAGAAGTGAGCTTCTAGTTCAAAAAACTAAAAGACTATTTGATCAATAAATCATTGAAAAAGTTTAGTCAAGAGTTGAAAATTGAAAGCATATTTATCTTCACAAGTGACTTGATGCAGTTACAAGTCTGAGTCAAAATCAATGATTATACAGCACGTTTATTCATTGACAGCAACTGTACAAGAAACTACATGTTCTCAGAATTTGCTAGAAAAGCGTAAATATTTATGCAGAAGAAGAAAGAATCTTACAATCTGCAAAACTTTGATGAAACACTCATAAAGTATAATAATGAATTAATAGATCAAGAGATTCAACTCATTCACTTGAGACTTGAACATTATTGAAAGAAGTTACGTTTAAACGTTATAAAGCAGTCAGACAGTAATATAGTTTTAGATATATCATGACTTTGTATGATCAATTCAATGATAAATTGAGTCAATGAAACAATCACATTTCTAGAAACAGAAATGACATGATTGCATTTGATATTGAAGTCATCACAAGATGTGAAGATATTTGTCATAATGAGCGAAAAAATGCGCAAAGAGTTCAAAGAAATCAATGATGTACAGATGTTATGAAGCAAAGAGATTCAGAGTGATCATTTGAAGAATCTCACTATCGCTATTATTTTCAAAGAATATCAGAAATATAAAATTCTGTTTAAGAAAGAAAGTGATCAAAAGACATTATTCAAACATCAATCATGAAATCACAAGATTAAGTTTGTTGATAACAAGAAACTCATGAAACAGTTCATTTACTCATTGTTTGCAAAGAAGCTCAATGCTTTGTGACAATATCTGAAAGAGAATATGTAAAAAGAATTCATTAAAGAATTGCAATCATCAGCAAAATACTTAATTCTGTTTATTTTGAAATTGAATGAAAGTCTAAAACTATGTGTCGACTACAAAGCACTGAATAACATTATGATTAAAAACAGCTATTTATTATCGCTCATAGCAGAACTGCAGAATAAACTGCAGAGTGTACAGTGATTTATGAAATTTGATATATTTAAAGCATTCAATTGAATATGAATTAAAGAAAAAGACGAGTGAAAGACAGTCTTTTGCACTTGACTAGAACATTATGAGTACTTGATCATGTCTTTTGACTTAATCAATGCTTCAATCACATTTCAGATCTTTGTAAATAACGTGCTACAATGTTATTTGAATCAATTTGTCATAGTATATCTGAATGATATACTTGTGTATTTAAAGATGAAGAAAGAACATATGCAATATATTAAGAAAGTTTTACAAACTTTGAAGAAAGTTGATCTGCACATTAAGTCAGAAAAAAGTGAATTTCATGTACAAAGTGTACAGTTTTTGAGATTCATAGTCATGTCTCAGAATCTAAGAATGAACTTAAAGAAGATAAAAGCTGTTATGACTTGATTGATGTTAAAGTTGAAGATTGAAGTTCAATTCTTTTTAAGATTCGCGAACTTTTATAGACAATTTATAGAGAAATACTTCAGAATCATCTCGTCACTTACGAATCTTATGAGAAAGAATATATCATTTGTGTGAACTGAGAAAGCGAAAGAAGCTTTCAAGAAGCTGAAGAAATTATTCATCTTTCAGTCAGTACTGATCATGTTTGAATCAGATAAACTCATTATGCTTGAGATGAATGCATCAGATGAAGTTATTGAAGCATGTATCAATCAATTAAATAACAAGAAATGTTTGCACTTCATTGCATTTTATAATAGAAAGTTTACAGACGCTGAATTAAACTATGAAATACATGATAAGAAGCTGTTAGCTATTGTCAACTCTTTCAAACAATGAAGAGTATATCTTGAAGAATTTAAACATCAGATTCAAGTATATACAAATCATAAGAATCTGCTATACTTTATGATCATGAAAGTTCTAAATCGAAGACAGATTAGATGATCAAAGAAATTGTCATCATACAACTTTCAAATTCAATATTGAAAGAAATCTGAGAACTTGAAGATCAACGTCTTGAGTAGAAGAGCAGATCACATGATAGATAAATCACAAATAAATCAGACTATCTTGCAAGAGAATCAAAATAATTTCATTATTTACAATAAACAAAACGCAGCTACTTTATGAATCAACAACAGAAATCTTGAGAAATGAGTAAAGCTAAAGCTAGCGAAGAACTTAGTTGCACAAGATATTATAGAAAATATTGAAGACAACGTGAACTTTGAAATTATCAATGAAATATTAACATTTCAAGATCTGATTTATGTTTCAACAAGATGCAGATGAAAGATGATAAATGATCATCATAAATTAATGATACATGAACATCAAGATTTGAATAAAATCATTGAAAGAATATCTAGAATCTACTATTTCTTGAAGATGAGAAAGCAGATAGAAGATATTATCAGAAAGTGCAATATGTGTATTTGTACAAAGCATAATCAACACAAACTCTATGAACTTTTGAAAAGTCTCAACACATTAGATCATGCATGAAAAAGCATAGCTTTGAACTTTATAGTTAAGTTATTTAAGTCAAAGAAAAGAGTCATTGAAACAATCTATGATTTTATCTTGATTATAACAAATAAATTAATCAAGTACAAATACTTCTTGTCATACAAGAAAGCAAAATTTGCAGAAGATTTAACTTACACATTTCTGAGAATGATTGTAGCAAATCATGAACTATCAGACGAGATAATTTTGAATAGAAACAAGCTCTTTACATTGAAATTCTGAAAATTCTTGATGAATCAACTAGAAATTCATCATAAGCTGTCAACAGCTTATCATTTGCAAATAGATGAACAAATGAAAAGAATGAATCAGATATTGAAACAGTATCTTAGATGTTATATTAACTATAGACAAAACGATTGAATACAGTTACTGTCAATAGCATAGTTAACTTTTAATAGCACAACAACAGAAGTAATCAGTGTATCATCATTCTTTGCAAATTATGAGTTTAAGTCAGAAACTCTCAAGAAATCATGTAAATTTGCACAACTAGCTCAAAAAGCTACACTATAGATAAAACAATTGCAGCTGTTACAGAAAGAATTATAAAAGAACATACAGTTTCTTAGCAAATGCATGATTCTGTATGCTAATAGAAGAAAAGATAGAGAATCTACTTTTAAAGAGAAGAACAAAGCATATTTACTAAGATGAAACATCAAAACGAAAAGATCAAGTAACAAGCTAAATCACATAAAGTTAGAATTTTATAAGATTCTAAAGATCAAAGAATTGATTAATTACAAGTTAGATTTATCAGCATTTATGAGAATACATTTAATATTTCATATTTATCTATTGAAATCTGTGAATGCAAATACATCAATTCAAACAGAGTCTTCAGAAATCAATTCAGAAAGTCAGAACATTGAATACAAAGTAGAAAATATACTAAATCAGCAAGACATTAAAGATCAGTCTCATTAATTGATCAAGTGAAAAGATTATAATCATATTAAGAACACTTGAAAATCAGAGAAAAATCTTAAGAATTGTCAGAAGCTTCTTCAACAGTTTCAGCAAAAAAACTCAATAATCAGTTGAAATCAGAAGAAATTTTGAGTTGTTTGAAATCAACGTTAAGAAGAAAATCATTAATAAACGACTTAATCATTTGACAACATTCATTCTTCTTGAGTTCTTCAATATTCTTGAACTTTCATTGCATCATATTTTTTTAATGAGACTCAATTAATTCTTGTTGCTTTTGCAGATGAGCTGCTTTAGTCAAAGTTTTACTCAGCTCAGCATGAAGATGAGTTTATTTCTTACAAACTCACTTTTATTCAATCTCTAAGACAATCAGATTGCATTTGCAATCTAGATTCATACACTCAACATAATGATTCAAGTTAATGTCAACATAATACTTCATAAAATGATTAAAACAGTGATTACAGAGATGCATAACTGAACTATCATTATGACGAAGTTTCTTTGAAAGATGATGATGCTTTGTGACAGAACTTGACAATTTGAATACTTGATTCAAATACATAGAAACAATGATTTTTGAGAACAGAAATCTTGAAGAGAATCTAGTGTTAAAGCACGATTCAAGTTGAGATAAAAACTACGTCAGAATAAAATGTAGAACACAGCACAATAAATTCTGAGTTAGTAAAATCATGATCACATGCTAATGATTTAATATATGAAATCATTGAGATCATGAAGCAATTCTCATGATTTAGAGTCTGAGTCAACGAAGTCACTTAACGACTCAGACAATTGCATGAATCTTCTATGTTTATATAATGAAGAGTCATTTCTTAGATAGAAGCTTCGTGCTCAATTCATGTAAGTAGTCAATACATATTATTGTCTTAGCTATCTTCAGATCTTAAGTTTAGTAATAGTAATTACTGTTTGATTTATGTATATATCTTATGTTGTTAAAGAAACAATCATTACACTCATCTGCTTCATGAATGTTTATTCAAGCATTCAATTCAACGCTGATGCTGATCTTGATCATTTTGTGAACAAAAAGTAACATGTTTATGTTCTTTTCTTCTGTATTTAATGATGCATTCATGTCTTCTTCTTCTGATGCTGTTTAATTCTGTGATAGAAGTGATTTTCTTCTGACATTTTGAAGTTTATAATGAGCAATGCTCGCTGATTCTGAGCTTCTAGTCATTGTATGAGTAGAAAATTGCTGATTGAGATTCTGATGTTACTCTATTGAACTTTCTGAGTTCAAGCAACGACTAGTACTTTATTGAACTTTTTGAGTTCAAGTACTGCTGAAATTTCTGATTTCTGATGATGAACTCAATAAAAAGTTAATCAAAAGTAATGCATTCATGTTCTTTAATTTTAATTCTATCAAAATTTCTGATTTTGAATCAAGATTCTTTTTTAGAAATTTCTGATTTTTATCAAGCTTTCTGAGCTTGAGTTCTGATTCTGCTGTTAAAATTTCTGAATTCGACTTCTGATTTGAGTTGTGTAGCTTGTTTTTATATCGTTTACATGTCAATAGCAAGATTAATGAGCTTTGAACTAATGTTATGAGTCTGCATAAAGCGAATCATATAAGTGTATTTTAACTAGAAGTTCAAAGCTAAAGAAGAATGAAGATGCAACATGTCGTGAGTTTTACTCACGAAGGCACGCTAGATCGCTAGCGTGTCAACATCAGCTTTATACTAGTCTATGATAGTCTGACATGATCTATGTTAGGCTAACTCGAAGTGCACGCTCGCAACAGAGATGAACTTGAAGTGAGTGAATAGAATCAAAGTCTATCAAAAAGTCAACAGCGAGCGAAGCGACTCACGAAATCAGATCAACACAGTGACGCGTTGATGAGTTATTGATCTCTTGAAAAGAATTTTTCAGCAGTCGTGATACATTTCATAAAGTCAGTTCGCAGATTTAAATCTTCGTTTTGAAAAAGTCTTAAATGAAGAGAAATAAGCTCAGAATCATTCTCACTGTAAGAAATGAGAAAAGAAGAGAAGTGAAAACAACGAAAAAAATGTATTTTTCTCAAGACATTTCTCGCTGAGACAAAATCTGATACATCGTCTTTGAAGACATCTTCTTTTCTCTCTTCTTCTTTTCTCTCTTCTTACGTTGAAACTCTTAGTTCGTTCTTCTCGCTTTTGCATCTCTTCGCTTCTCATTCTTCTTCTTGTTCTTCTTCTTTTTCTTGTTCTTTACTTCTGCATGCTCATCATCATCAACATCTTTCTTCGCTTTTCTCAGTCTGTTCTTTCTCTCTTTAGCTCTTCTGTTCGTCTCTCTCAGTCTATTCTTTCTCTCTTTAGCTCTTCTCTTCGCCTCTCTCAGTCTATTCTTTCTCTCTTTAGCTCTTCTTTTCGTCTTCGCCTTCGTCAATATTCCTCTCAGTTTCCTCTTTCGTTTCCTTTCCTCGTCAATTTCTTTCTCAAGCCGCTCGATGATCTGCTTCTTCTTCTTCACCATTCTCATCAGTCTCTTCTCTCGTCTTTTATACTTCTCGATCTTCTCTTCTACGTTCTCGCAGATCGCGCGCAGGTACTCGTTGAATGCTTTCTGACGCTGATTGCGAAGGCATTGAAGTTCGTTTTGTGTGTCTTTAAGCTTCAGATTGAGTGAGTCAATTTTGCTTTGACGATCTTGAAGAAAGGCGCGAAGATGTACGATGTCTTGAGATTTCGTTGTGCTCGCTGATGATATCACAGATGCCGTCTTGATTGGCTTTTTGAAGGTGATAGAAGATGTTGAGAATGTAGGTAGAGATGCTGGTCGACTCGCCTTCAGCGTCACGTTATTTGAATTCAGCTCTGAGATTGTTCTTCCGTCGCTTCTGTTCATTCAGCAATGATCAACAAGATGATTGATGCAGAGAATTCTGTGAATCTAAGTATGTGATAGAATCTTGAGCCGAACAAGATTCTCAGCGCCTTGCAGAGCAGTCTTTGAGGTCACGATAATGCAAGGTGCAGATTCGGGAAATCGAGCTAATCGTATTCATCACATGCTGCAGATTGTATCGCGAACGAGTTGCTCATGAGAATGAGTCTTCGTTTGATTCAATCAAACATCAATCATTCGTTTGAGATCTGAGCACTTTTGACCTATCATTGTGTATTCATCGCTGCGCTTCTTGTATTTTGAGTACGTCATGTCTGCCGAGAATCTGTGTAAGTGAGTAAAGTTTCTCGAGAGAAAGTGGGAAATGAGTTTCCCTTATACTCGTGTGTTCAGGGTTCACACTTCACGTTACAGCTGAAGCCACTTCAGTACAGGTGAAGCCATCAGTGACGAAGCGTCAGCATAGAGGTTGATCTGACTTCAGCTGTACCGTCGCGTGCCAGAGAGTGTGAAACGTACGCTACTCAGCCATGTTTCACCAACCTATAGAAGGAAGTGAAAAAGGGATTGGTAATTCAGTCTTTGTCACTTTATCGCAGGAAATACAACTGCGTTTCACGTTTCAGCGTTTCAGGGGAATCATATGTAAAAGGCTGGCACCTTTTTCCATGAAACAAAGGGCTTCGTCACCGCGCTTCCTTCCCCTCACTCCCTCACTGCGTTCACTCAAGGCTGCGCCCCCAGAGGGTTCCCCCTTGCTCACGCAATCTTATTCATACCCTCTCTTTGCTCACTCTACTTCTTCATGAGGCTACCCTCTTTGCTCACTCTACTTCTTCACGAGGCTACCCTCTTTTCTGAGGCTACCTTGTCTTCTGCCGACTACACTTCTTCTGTCGAACCAACTTTCTTTGAAGCTATACCTACTTTCTAGCGCTATCCCTCTCTTTGCACACTCTGCTCGCTTCGAAGCTTTACTTCTCTTCTAACGCTACACTCTTACCACACTGTATGCTCAAATCTATTAAGCTACATTTTTCGTAACGTCAACTCTCTTCATTATTTTAATCGTACAAGCACTCGTACTCACGTGTGATCAAACCTACATTCGCCTTCGCCAGACACCTTCGTCTTCACATCGTCGCTTAACTCTCACCGTCGAGCTTGATCCTTTTCATTCTGTTACTCACTTCATTGCGATGTAGAAAGATCTTCATCAACACATCACGTCGCTCATCAGCACCGATTTCGGCCGCTCTACGGACTTCTCATTTTCTTCGAAGAAGCTTTGAATCTTCACTGCACTGCCGCTTCCACAGCTTCCTCAATCTGTTCATCGTACTGCTCGCGTCTCACTTCGCCATGATCATGGTCTTCAGCATCACCAGGAGAACTCTTCCCATCGCCGCAACCGCTGTCGATCTATCGACGTCGATAAACAGCCATCACATGTCAGGCTGCTCGTTTTGCCCAAACTCATCGAATCACAGCCACGGCCTTGTTCCTCATCGTCGTTTTGAGCCGTGCGTCATCTATGACCATCGTGTGCTCACACACTCCCACTCCCCTGAAGCCTTCTATCAGTGCGCTCTTTCGCATCAAGCAAAGGCGAAAATAGTTCTTAAACGCGTCACTCAGCCGCAGCGTATTCGCAATGTCTTCCTCACAAGCTTTGACATAGTCAACAATCGCTGTCTTCAGCTCTTCTTCGACTTCATCCCTTTCGTTCTTCTTCACTGCCACACTCGTGACAACTACTTCTGTTTCTATTCTTTCACGTCTTCGTGAACCTGTACTTCTACCGTTGTGCAACTGCATGCTTCTCGATTGCTTGTTGCGCAGTTGCTGCTTACCTGTTGCCCTGTTGCGAATTGCCGATTGCTTGTTGCGATTGCGAAGCAAGGTCGAAGACTGTTCTATCGTGCGTGTTTTGTGCGCTCGATGCGAGGGGGTAGTAACAATAATATCGAGCGGGAAAGCGTTCCCTATATAATCGCGACAACAGGTTCTCGCTTAATCGTTACAGCTGAAGCCACTATACTACAGGTGGAGCCATCATGTGACGTAGTGCCAGCATGTAGGTTGATCTGGCTCCACCTGTAGCCAAATACTACTCTGCGTGCCAGAGAGTGTGAAACGTACGCTACTCAGCCTCGTTTCACCAACCTATTAGAGAAGTGAAAAGAGGGATTGTTTAGCGTACGTTTCACCCTCGCTGGCACGCAGTCGTACAGTTAGGCACAACATAAGTGTTGTTCATCAAGAGACTGCTGGCATTAGCGCAGTCGACCAATTGGGAGAGCGACGCGGAAGTTGTACCCAGCTGTACGAAATGTGCCCGGCCGTAAGGAGTGCTTAAGAAGAAGGACTCTCTCGACGTTTTCTGCAAGAAATCGAACAATCGTACACATCATTCATCGCCACGCGAACGACTATCAGTCCGCGCACACACGAACAAGGCTGTAGCGCAGTTATATGCAATACGTAACACGTAACACGCAACACGCAACACGCAAGATCATTCGAACCCTCGGGCAAAGGACGAGAACAGTACGATGAAGGCGTCAATGCGACCGTTCATTCTGAATCTTGCTTCAGAGCTGATGCACGAGGTGCTTGGGCACGTTGAATGCTTAGACGATTTAGGGTCGTTGATGCTGACGAACCGTTGAATGACCGATCTGGGTCGGAATATCCGAGCAAAGACGCTGTGGCGGATTACGATACGAAGTTGCAATCTCGAGTGTCTTTGCCATGACGATGGACCGTGCTGGTGTGGGTTGGTCCAACCCTGCGCTCGAAAAACCTGAGTCGAGACCGTTCAAAGTACGGGCGTGATTGTATCGACGAGCAAGTGTACGATCGTTTGGTATCAGCGAAGAGTGGCTCGAGGGGTGCCAAGTGATACTGTCAGCGGAGTTTAATTCTTACGACCTCGAGTCGTGTGCTTACAGTTGCTACATTGGCTCGCAGCTGAACAGCGATGAACAATACGAAGCCAAGGTGCGGGAGTGGTCGATCCTGTGAATCACTTTCCAGAGATATTTGACGATGCAACGGGTGCAGAGAGTGAACCTGAGCGACGTGACGATGAAGTCATATTGAAGGCGCGATGATGTTCTTAGAGAGATGATGCGAAAGCACGAACGAAACCCGACAACGATAGTAGCAGTGGGGAGGATGAAAGAAGAGGGTGAAGAAGTACGCGATTGACGTTGAGTGATAACGCGAAGACAGTATCTCTCACTAAGCTCATTCTTCTAGTGCTCGGCAGCCATGCAACAGTTTCGACCATGCAACAGCTGAATTCAACTACCAATCATATACATGATAATATTTAACCAATTTCTTCAAAATAACTCGTCATTTCTTCTGATAAGTCTGAACGAACTTAATGCAAGCAACTCTATGAGACTTAGTAGCTCTGTAGCACTTCTTTAGTGCATTTAAATAATGCTTTTCCCAGATCGCTTCGCGCTTCTTCTGTCTCTCGTTCTTCAATTTCTGTCTATCTTGAGTCATACTTTGAGCATCTTTGATGTACAAGATGTCTTCGATTTTAAAAATCTTATTCGACTGCTTTTTGCATGCTTTGCGAGCATTTTCAGCGACTTCTATTTGACTTAATTGATTCTGCAGCAACTTCATTTTACGAGTCATCACGCTAGCGTCTTTTCAGAACGTTTCAAGCTTTTTATCAAGATTTTCTGCTGTCGATTCTTTAGTTAGCTCAAGCAGCTGATTTTCAAGTGCTGCTCAACTAGTAAAAGTGATTCAAATGACTGAATCATTTATAATAAATGATGATGTAATAAATCAATTTATATGTTCAATAATTTGAACTTTATTCAGTACTATCTTCAAATCAAAAGAAATTAAATCAGTATGCTTTCATGCAGATTAAATGATAGATTTTTTGAAGACTTTGATTTGAAACTCGTTGAATGCAATCAAAAATTTGACTTTTGAAAAAATCTTATTACTCATTTAAACAACTTAATTAATCATTTTTGAATGTCAGTGTTTCAGAGACTGAAAAACATATACATTCAGCAATTGAAGCAGATGAGTAGTATGCAAAGATAAGTTGAAGAATATGATCTTGTGATCTTCACAGTAAAATAGAAATTCACATGTATGATGAGATTCATAGTTATTCATTACAAGCATTCTTCAAGCATTCTTTTGATGCTTTTGACTAAAGCGATTGAAGTGCTTCAGTCATTGAAGAGAAATTCAGTTATTTGAATAATTTGTATCAGAGATAGTGATCAGCATGTCATCATCAAGATTGTTGTTAAAATGAAATGTCAAAAGTTGAACTTCAGTCATAATTAGCATTGATGATATATTCTTGCTCTCTTCACTGATGCATTCAATGCTCATTAATGACTTTTTATTATTTGAATTCTTGAAGTAGATTCTTTTATTTGAATCTACAGTAACAATTCAATCGAAGCATGCAATGCTCATACAATAGTTGATTTCGTCAAAATTTCATGTATCATTCTTCGTTATATTATATTTGATGATCATCTTGTTAAACTCATCAAAATGAGTCTGTAGTACTTTTGAATCATGCGCATTCTTTCTGTCAGCTGTTATAAACTTTCATTTAGCTTTGAAGAGATTTGACTGATGATTTAATCAGTACTTGATTCATTAAGCGTTCAGTAGAGATGAAGAATTTCAACAAGAAGAGTTCTGAGCATGAAAAGCATTTGTCATTGATTGCATCATGTGTAGTCTAGCTGACAAGTTTAACTGATTCAGTGTGATTAAATATTATCATAAAGCTGACTTTTGATCAGATTTTAAAGCTCTGTTATGCAGTTCTCGTATTGCTGTTTTGAACTGATAATTCTTTAGTTTAGATTAAAGTCTTTCATATAAAACACGAAATTCGCGCGCAATTTCAACTCGATTAGAATTTTCATGTGTATTTATGACATCAATAGTTTTCTGAATGCAATTCTCGATGATAGCATAAGTAACAATTATGTGATTGAAATTTGATGAATTTTTGAAGATGATGAATTAAAAATATGAAGATTTATTGTTGCATGACTGAAACTGTTGCATGACTGTTGAGCACTAAGTGAAGAATGAGCTTAGTGAGAGACATGAATAAAGAATGTCAAGTAAAGAAATGTAAAACATATGTAGAAATAAAGTGTGAAGTGAATGCAAGATTTCAACGATAGTAATTTATGAGTTAAAATAATGAGTGAGTCTAATAGTGTGATTGAGACTATCTGATGACAGTCAATTAAAACGTAATTGTTCACTTCAAGAATATTTCTCTAAACTGCTTAACTAAATAAGACTCTTCTGCTTCTGACACTTCAGCATTACTGCTTTGCAGTTCACTGATTTCTTAATTTCTTAAATGCTTACTCAATTGTTTGAATAAAGAAGATGATCAATGTAACTTCTTGCAAGCTCACAGCGTTTAATTGACTATTATCTTCATTCATTAATGTGAACTCAACGTTTGATTGCTGAGAACTCTGAGATTTTGATTGTGAGAAAGAAGCTGACTGTGAGAGACTGAAATTTATATCAGGTGACAAATCATTGATAGTTAAGCAGATTCTTTTGTGATGAATCAGCATTCATTTGTCATAAACGTTCTTTGTAAACTTATACATCGTTCATTTGTCTCTCTTATTTAGAGCGATGAGGCTGAATTTGTGAATGAAATAATGATAGAAGATTGTCTTATTTCTCTTGATGATAGCGTAGTGATCATAAATTCTCATTGAGTTATGATCATGCAAGATTGAAAAGACGAGAATCTTTTAATGAAGCTCTTTTTTGCGCTTTACAGCTTTGTAGAGCTGAACAAGAGCTCTTACGACAATGATCATGCTGTGCGCGTTCTGATGATTGACAATGTTAAAAGTCGCGACATTACACTTCATCTTACAAGTAAGAAAAGAAAAGTACATTTGATAAATTGCAACGAAAAAGAAGTTATTGAAAACACTGTCAATGAGCGAATTGAGCTTCTTAAGCTGCTCATTGATAAAGACAAATCATCTGAATTCAACAGAGTAGTTTGATTTTGACAGTGAACTTTTTATCACTATGCTGTCTGTTCAGTCTTCATTGACATTTTCAATAAGATTTTTGAGATGTTTGACATCATAAATTCTTAAAACTTGAGCAGATAAACATATTAACGAAGATATGTTTCAAACAATCATAACTTCGTTTCTATCTAACATACTCTTGCAAGTCTTGTCAAAAAGATCATCATGAAATAATGAGTTTTGAGATACAGTCTGCTTCAAATTCAGTAAGATTTGATAAAGAATTCTGCTTGCATTCATAATATTTAATTTCGATTTACGCATATAGCTTTTCTTGCTTTCAAGTAATGTGATATAACGTGTGTTTTAATATGAAGCACTTTAGCTCTCTCGATTCTTTTGATCGCTAAAGTCATTCAAGCTTGAGTTCAACTGTTTTCAACAAAGTGCAATTGAAACTTTTCTGATGAAACATGATAATCTTCAATCATTCATCTTCATGTACTTAACAATCTGAGTGAAATTTTTCATTTATTCTTTTAATCAGCTGTTTTGTTCAAGATCTTCTTTGATCTGACTGTCTTGTTCAAAGTATTTCTCAGATCATCTTTTTGTCAGAATTCAATATTTGAGTATGTTGACATTCTTATCATTGATGTCACTCGTCTTTTTCTTTTTCTTCTCTTTCAGTTCTATCTCAGCAATGCAGCTTGAAGACAAGATTCATGATTTCTTCGAAGAAGACTGATCTTAAATTCAAGAAGAAAGATTTTCAGCTTCTTGTTCTTCTTACTCTCGTTTTCATTTTCAAGAGAACGTGAATGATTTTGAAAGAATCTGCAAACTCTGTTGTGCCTTGACTAGATCAGAGCTGCAACATAACAAGAGAAGCAATGAAGATACATACTTTTCTGCTTTTGAGAATGTTGCTTGCTGAAGAAAAGAAAGATGTCTGTACTTTCTGAATGTAATTACTTTTGAATGTGAATTGCTTGCAAAGATTTTCTATCGCTTGTAGATGTACACTTTTGCAAACAACTTGTTTTTTAATGTCTTGAGACTGCTTCTCTACAGACGATCAGCTTAAACACGCAGTGTAAACTTCAAGTACTTCATCTTGATGCTTTAGTACTGAGAATTGTTGCTCATTGTTCTTGATGTCTGATCTTGCTTGACTGCAAGTCATGTTGACTGAAAAAAGAGAGCAGAGAATGTTTTTATATTATCGCTGACTTGAAACGAGATTGATAGCTGTTAAAAAACTTGACAAAAGATGATATGATGAAGACGCGAAAGTCTTAACAAGATGCAAGATGCTAATTTAAAGATCAGCTATATCTCATCTTGTTGACAACAGCTTATTGACACAGCTCATCATGAGTCATAGTCACTAGTAGATCGCTTTCGCCTGATCTCTTAACTTTGAGTTCATGATGAATTTAGCAGCTACTTCATGTTCTATCAAATCTACTGTTCATGTGAAATTCATGCAAGTATCTAGTCTGCTTCAATATTTCTGACAGAAGTTTTGCAAGATTCAGTATCAATCAGAAAGTTTTATTCTCAGTATTACTTGACTAATCAATCATAAGTAATATCTTTTCAAGAATTGTGATTTACATTAACAAAACTGCTGTAACAGAAATTAAGAACTCAACATCTTGTCAAGTTATCAATCAAGCAGTAAAGATTAAAGAGATGATAATGACTCATAGTGAAAAAAATACATTATTTTATTCAACTTCAGATGACTACGTGAATCTTGATTCTTTATATACATTGAATATGAATGATCAATGAATCAGAGATGAAGATCAAGCGACAAGAAGAATGCTAGATCGTGTGATTGAGAGCTGAGACATAGAGAAGTCAGCAAACAGAGTCTCATAGATATCATACTTGCAGTGACACAGATGAACAACGATACAAAAGATGATTGTTTTGAAAAAAAGTTTTGAGTTAGCGAGAAATGCAGTTGTGAGACAACGAGATCTCTTTACGTGAAACTGCGTAGTAAAAGATAATAAGATAACACTCTATTGATGATAGAACTAATTGCTAAGAAATGAAAGTAAGAGCTTGCAGAGTTTTCATCTTCTGTCAAGTCATTATCTTTATTCACTTGTTAGCTTCTTTGATCTAATCTTGCAAGCTAGTCTTGCAGACATGCATCATTCATAGTTGATGAGATGCATTCTTACAACTGCATTTTCTCTTAAAGACTCAATTTCTGAATCTTCATAGCATCATATTATCTTCTTGTAGCTGATAGTGTAGTTATGACTTCTTCAGCGCTTTAACATCTGTATGAAAGTATCATGAGTTAATCATGCTAACAAGCATAAACAAAGCTAGTGCAAGATTGTTGATATCAACTCTTCAGCTTTGCTTTCTTTCTTTCTTTTTCTTCTTCTTGCTTCGTCTCAGCATTCTTTTTCATGAGTACTGTTCTTTTGAATTGATGAAACATGAAATCTGCTATGCATATCTTGCATAGCTTGCAGCTTATGATATGAACTTCTTTCGTTGCAGCGTTGTTGTGATGCAAGTCAGCTTATAAGTTAATATAAATGACATAGCAGTATCAACATTATCATCATCATTATTATTATCACTATCATGATAAGTAGCAGCATTCACACTCATTGAGATCATGCTAATATGCTCGCGAAGTCTGCTCATTTTCTTGAGATGTTTATTCTTCTTCACGTCATCATCACTGCAACATTTATCACGTCTGCTTCTTCTGCTCTCTTTGCATCTGCTGCATTGATGACTGAACTCATGATCTTTGATAGATATATTTATCTTTGCATGTTTTAATAAATGCTGATGTATATTAAATCATCATGATCAGAAGATCTGATGTTATCACTACGTTCATCATTTAAGTGTAATGATGATTTAAATGTATCATGCTCTCATTGAGCATGCTTGCAAATGCAAGCATTGCTTTGAAGAGAAGCACGATTACATGATGAATCTAGTTTCATGTTTTCTTCAGCTGATGATGCATCATGCTGCATGAGCAATGATTTAACATCTCATCACTCATGCTTAAAATCATTTCACTCTTCATCTTTGACAATGAGAAAGTAAGTAGTTTTCTTTCTCAGCATATGAAATTATATTTGACAATTGAATAAAGATTTTCATTTTTCTCATTCTTGTCACTTTTTGTTATTATCACATCACTTCATCTTCATCTTGTAAGTATTAACTGAAGCAAGTAATGCATAATGAGATTCATTGATGAATAAATAACTTTTTTCTTCACTTTAATGTTCTTGCTTGTGATTGTTGATTACTTCTTTTCTTCACTTTTTTGCAACGTTCATCATCTTCTTTTTTAAAAGATATATATTGCATAAGATTTTATAATTGTAGTTTAATATTAACTTCTTAAACTTGCATCTTTGCACTTTTAATATTCTCTCAATCATGATTCTTACATAATTTATCTCTTTTTTTCTTCTTTGACTTCTTTGCAATCAACTGATGTACTTGTCTTTCTATCTCATAGTTTTCAATGATCTTCTTTGCATTGCTAAGATTTTTTATTAATTTTCAGAAGTTTTCATAAAGAGATGAATCAGCTTATTGAACTAAATACTCAATCTTTTCTTTCTTGATTCACTGATCAAGTATCTTCTTTATCTTTTATTTCTCTTTTTCTTCTATGAGAATGATTTGCAACTTTGAATTCTTATCATGCAAGTGTCAGAGTTTCAATAAAAAGACATGAAAGATTAAGTGAATTGCATTATATTTTTCAGATAGTTCAAGCTTATACGCTTGCATGTTGATCTTCTTCAATATTTTGAATGATCTCAGTTATCTGTGATTAATCTTCTTCTTTGATTAAAGCATATGAATGTTAATACTTTGCAAAAGCACTTTGTCTTTTATTTGAAAGCTTGCAGCTTTATGATGAGCATTATAATACTTTGCTTGCTGCTCTGCTACTCACTTTCATAGTCTCATTAAATGTTCTCTGATACTTCATAGTCATTCTGCTCACTTCATAATCAAAAGTGTCTTTCTCTTTAAAGCTTTGTTCTCAAATATCTCTGCAAAGCTCACAATGTATCTTTTTAAAAGCTCATGTAAAGTTTTTTAATACTAGCGTGTACGTTGTTGTTATATGCAAACGTCATCATTGATAAAAGCTTTGATCAATTATTCATTTTATAATTGAAATACACTCGCAGATAGTGCTTAAGCATTTTATTTTATTTTTCTGTTTGATCATTGATTTGCAAATAAAATGCAATGCTTAGCTTTTGCTTTACTTCAAAATGTCAACATAGAGTGATTTAAAAATGATTGATAAACAATGAGTCTTGATTTAATATAATGCTTTGCATCATTTCATGCTGAGATACAAATTCTCATCATAGCAGATTTGCAAGTTTCTTGATGTTTAAATCTTTAATCATTGAAATATAAATTGCATGCTTGATTAACTTATTTATTATTATCAATATAGCATCGCTTGTTTTTTTGATGTATGAATTCTTCACAGAGAGCATATTTATTATAAAATTCATGATTATTATGTGAAATGAATTCACATTCTCTAAAGATATAAACATCAGCTTCTCATAAAGTTTATGATGATGCACTTGCACTCATTGACAATCTGAACAGATGCAAACATATTTCATCATCTTTTTGAGCATTTTCAATCAGTAATATTTTCTTCTTATCGCAGTCTTGATATGAGCATATGCAAAATGATTTGCTTCAAGATTATCATGATTCATATGCAGAATCTCATCTCTTGTAGCAGAGTCATTGAGTACATAGATTGCAAAATCACGATGTAGCAGTTCATCATTTTTCATACTTTATTTTGAAAGCTCATTCTTTCTAAATGCAAATTGTTGACATCAATTTTCATTTGCAACAAAGATGTTTCTTTGTTGTAACTTCAGCAATCATGCAATCATTGATTCACTCATCTTCAAATAAAATCTCTTCAACTTCATAATTTAATAAATCAAAAGTTGAAATAATGCAGTGTTTAAAATTTTGCAAGATTTAGTGAGTACTTTCTCATTTAAACATATGACTTAAGTATTTGCAATGACTATGTCATTCAGTTGCATCATCAATGCTGTGAGTTTGATCACTGTCAAAACTTCTTCATTTTTTAGCAGCTCAGATTGACATTTCTGATTGCGAAGTTTTTTTTGCAAAGTAAATAGAAAATAATCATTATTCTTCTTACTATTATTTAATTTCATGATGTTAAGTCTTCTTAATGATGCATTTGCAAAGTTCAATTTGTCTTTGTGATATTTTATATGAAAGTCAAACGCAGTTAATTTCTCAGCTCAACGCATCTGTCATGCATTGAGCTTCTTTATCATCATAAAGTAACGAAAATTATTATGATTTGTTATCACACATATGAGTCACTTACTACTTTGAAGATAGTGTCATCAGTTTTTAAAATCAAGAACTATAGCATACAGCTTTTTATCATGCATGTCTCATCATACTTCAACTTCTTTGAACTTATAACTATAATACATAATGAAATGTCATTGATTAATCTTACTTTTCTGATTAAGCATGTTTTCAACTTCGTAATTTGATGCATTGATCTTTATGCAAAGATCTGCATTTCAATTATAATGTTTTAAAATGAAAGCATTGATAAAGATTGTTTTTAATCTTTCAAAAACTTCTCTTGCTTTCAATATCATTGCAAAGAGTGAATGCATCATTTTCTTTTTCATACTCTTGATTAAATTTATTAAGAGCATGATGATTTGAAAGAATTTTCTTATAAATCATTAATAAAATTTTGCAAATTTCAAGAATACAAGAATGTTCTTTACAGACTTAAACTCAAATCAGCTAGTGATTATGTTGATATGAAACTATTTCATCTGAATATTTTTTCGCTTTATTATGAATCTCAGAAAGATAACTTCGCTATGATTGAAAGTGCATTTTAACAGCTTAATATACAGTTAATATTTCAGTAGTATGCGAAGAATCTTGCACACATGCTCTCAATGCTGCTCTTTCATCTTAAAGTATACTAAGATATCATTCAAATATATCACGCAGCAAATATTCATGAATAACTTAAGCATATGATTTACATAAAACTGAAAGATCATAAAAGCATTTATCAGTTCAAAAAGCATCATCTGATATTAAAACTGATCATAACATGTATGAAAAATCATTTTTCATTCATCACTCTTGCAAATTCAAATGCAATAATAAATGTTACAAATATCAATTTTAATAAAATGTCTTGCATGAGCAAAGTAATTCAACATCTCAAACAGTAGAAACAATGAGTAATTGTTCTTTACTGTTATTTCATTAAGATCATGATAGTTCATGCATAAATGAAGACTTTCATTTGACTTTCTTACAAACAATGATCAGCGATAAAACTCATCTGTACGCGATGCTGACTACAAATTTACTGTTTAGCTACAGTAAAGTTTAAAGATTATCAAAAGTTTGAATGACATTAAAGCGTTGCGTGATGATGAAGCACTGTGCATTAATTGCGTGCAGAGTTTTCGCGATTGCATAGACTTCAATAATCTCAATGTGCATGCTATAAACAATTTACATGCAGATGAGAAAGTCAAATAGAACGCAGAACTACGAGAAAAATCGCTTATGAAAATCATTCAATTCAGTATCTTGTTATTGCAATGATGAGAACTGAGACAGAACATTCTCATGTTTGATCTGTTAAGAATAATTAGCAGAAAAAACTTGAATCATGAACATTCTTTAAATCTATGTGCTAATTATGTATAAATCTTGTTAAAACTGCATGTCTGTTACTACAACATAAGTAACTCACAAGACTTGTTAAGTTCAACATGAGCAAACTTAAGAATCTTGTTAATATCGTTTAACAGACGTTCAAACACAGACATTTTATACATGAGCAATACATTGATGAGAAAACTTTATTAAAAGAAGAGAAACACAAGCGAGTTAATAAAGAATGATCAAACTACATTGTCTGATTAAAAGTGTAACATATGAACATCTCTGCAAAACATGATCAATCTGCATGAAAAAGATTTCTACAAATAATGCAAAACAGATAAGTTGCATGTTTTACAAGCAAAGTGAGCATCTGCAAGATGTGATATACAATGATGATGACTGTCAATCTTAAGAATCTTATTTCTTCACTGAGTTTTGATTCTTGAATGTTTTGATGATAAAATCAATCTCTAGTCAAAAATATCATCTGTAAAGCTTAAGAAAACAGTAGTATGTATCAATGTGATTAAAGAAGAAATTAACTGCGATACACATGTGTATTGCAGACGAAATATTTGCAATTCATGCTTAAGAAGTAAACTGTCAAAATCTGAGCAGTGAAAGATTTCATTCATCTTGAACTGTGAATTTGTTGCAAGAAAACTCTTTGAGTAATCTCTTAAGTTTAAGAGAAAATTTAGCATAGAAATTGTGCTTTATGTATGTTGCATGCAATGTATACAACATATTTTTGATAAACAATAACAACGCGATCATTGATATGTTGAAGCTTACATATACACAGAAGAACAGCAACGTCTTTGCATATATGCTGCAACTTACATACAATATACATATATATACTGTAAAAACATGACTCAGCTTTTGTGCATATACAGACAGATGTGATGCAGTAAATCAATCAATTTTTCGCATTTTCAGATCAATTTACACGCAGCGCAATCACACATAAAGCAGTAACAGCACTTTATTCACATGTTGAACTCATATACAACATATACATATATATTGCAAAGGCACGACTCAGCTTTGATGCATATACAGACAGGCGTGATGCAGTAAATTGATCGATTTTTCGTATTTTCAGATCGATTTACACGCAGCGCAATCACATACAAAGCAGTAACAACGCTTTATTCATATGTTGAACTCATATATGACATACATACATATATTGCAAAGGCACGACTCAGCTTTTGCGCACATACACATTGATATAATGCAGTAAATCGATTGATTTTTCGATTTTCTAATTAATTTACATGCGTCGCAAACATATACACTGCGAAGACATGACATAGTCTTTACTCATATATACAGAACGACAGTATCATGATGTCAAATCATCATTTCAGCTCAGAGCATAAAATATGTTGTCAATTCAATCTAATATCATCAATATTTTAGAAAGTCTTGATTCATTGAACTAAATCATTAATTTAGTCATCATCATTTTAATCTAGTCACATCAAAATCTGTTTCATGTCTTTGTAATCTTAAGTTATAGAACTGCTGCTCAGTTTTGACATTACTCAATTCATGTATATAAAAGTTGAGTTCTCGTTCTTTTCTTTTGTTTCTTGTCTTTCATCTTGTACATTATCTGATGTATTGTTCTGTATCTAGTTCAAGTAATATAATAATCAATTCTTTATATTGATAGAATTTATGATTCAGTTTAGTCTTTGACATTATGAAAAATCTACACTTCTTGCAACATTTTCATACATTGAAATCTCGTCTAGTTATCTTCTTGCTTAAATAAAGCAATCTCATTACTTCTTGAATAATGATGAGCATGCTGTTGAACAGTTCACTCAAAGTATGATCAAAAACTCAGTTGAAGTTTTTTGTGCAATGCGCAAGCTTTAAAATCAAGTTTGACAACATGATGTCATCATTTCATTCTTGTTCATCGCTTCTAATTCTTCAGTTTATCAAGAATTGAATTCTCAGTCTCTTGTGATGATAGCTCAGATTATTGCATAAACTCTGCACAATCAATCTTTCTTTGACATTCAAGTTTCTGCGAATCCTGTTGCTGTCTCAATCTTCATTAGATTCAAAAAGCTTCTCGACATATCTGAATATGAGAAGAACAAAGATTGTTTGAATGTCTGAAAGCAGAGTCTGATACAACGCATGAATGTAAATGATGATCATTATTTCTTTCATTGAGTTAAGATCATCTATGTTGAGTCACGACTCATCATAAATAAGAAGACTTATAATCTAATGAATCAATATTAAGTTAATGATCTTTGTATTATTCTCATCTTTGCAGATTAATGACATAAGTTGCATCATTGCTGCAACAATTCTTTCAAGTCAAAAGATGCTTGACTATATTTTTGCAAAACTTTGAAGTAAGACACAGATAGCTTTGTCAACTACTACAATCTCTTCTATCAGAAGAAAGAATGTTTCTTGATGAAAAACTTCTCATTGATTGACTGCATGAAATGCAATGTCAGTTATATCACTCAAATTATCATCTTCTTTTGACAAAATCTCAATGAAACTCAATCATTCATCTTTTATCAATGAGTTCAAGCATTCTTTGAAATCAATGAAGAACTTCAACAGCTTAAGCATTATTAATCTCACTTTATCATCTTCTTCTCTGTTTTGCTCATCAAAGTCAAGAGCATCTCTGCATCAACTAGTAACTCTTTGAGTTCTAGAATTATCATTTCTGTGACTGTTGTTTCAACAGTATTCTCATCTCTTTCTTTCTCATTTCTTGATGAGTCAATGAATCTAAGCTTTATCACTATCATTGTTTAAGATAAGATTCTAATTATTTCTGAAATTAAGAAATTTGCAACAAGTGAAAGCTGTGTTACTACTGCAAGTTGCAACATTCAAGCAAAATTGCTAAAGAATGCTTAAATAAAAAGCTCTTCACTTTGCATATCATAAACATCAACAATAGCAATGTCATCAGCATAAATGAAGAAGTTTCGTTGTATTCAAGAAAAGTTTAGTCTTTAAGCTAAGTCGCGTTCAAAGATCTGTATACATATCATCTTGTCTACTAGCATCAATCTTTTCGCCTTCACTTCAATCATATAGAAAGTTTTTCGCTAAATCTGTCTTGAAACTCTTTAAATTCAATTTGACATTCAAAGATAGTTACATGATAGTATTTTGTATTCTTCGTCAAGCTTAATCTAGAGTTTCTGCTTTTACTCTGATTAACAGTGATATTTCTGCTTATGTTTTTATGAATAAATCATTCATGCAACAATATCATCTTTTCTTGCATTTGTTAACTCATTCTTGCAGACTTCAAGAATTTGATGATCAAGTCACTTTAATTGATGACATTACTCATGTCATTGAGTTTACAATGATTCTTAATGAACATGTTGAAAGACTATTCTTCTATGTCATTGAATTAAATCAATATCTTATTATCATGAGTCTTTCATGACTTCATCATCACTTCGTGTACATCAATTTTGAACACAATACTCTCATCTTGTTCTCGCTTTTCTATCTTAGTCATTGTTGTCAATTCTTCGTCAAGATCTATGATCTCAATCGATCAGAAGAAAATGTCTTGCTTGAAGTTAAAGAAGTAGCTTCAATTCAGTTCGCTCGTAAGAAGTAATTCAGTCTTCAGTTCGCTTTTAGAGAGCAATTCAGTTCATGAATTGTTCAAGAAGAATCATTCAGCTCTCAATTCACTCTTAAGAAGCAATTCAGTTTTCAGTTCGCTCTTAAAGAGCAATTCAGTTTACGAATTATTCAAGAAGAATCATTCAACTCTCAGTTTACTTTTAAGAAGTAATTCAGTTCTCAGTTTGTTCTTAAAAAGCAATTCAGTTCATGAATTGTTTAAGAAGAATCATTCAGTACTCAAACTCGCTCACAAAGAGCAATTTAGTTCTCAATTCACTCAGAAGAAGCAACTCAGTTTCTCGTCTATTCATAAGAAACAAACTTCGTTCAATCTCATTCATCATTTAGAACAAAAAGCTTCTAGTCGTATTCTTCAAGTCATTCAAAAAGAATACTTTTTTAAAATCAAGTGTTACAATTCTTTTTCTTCTAGAACTTTTAATGTCTTTTGAGCAGATCAATGCAATCAATCTTCTACATAACTTGACATAATTAAGTTGAAAGCTCAATGCTTTAATTGAGCTACTTGTGACAAAGACATTGAAGTATTTAGCATTACTTTAAAGAAAATCAATGACTTTCTGAATCTTGATTCAGTCTCATTTAATGAGTCAAAGTCACGCAGCGTGACTTAATCAACTCAATCTTCATCTCGCTTCACAAATAGCATCTATGTTAAAGATCACAGTCAAAGTCTTCATTAAATGAAAAAGAAAATTTATTTGATTACATTTACGACTCAAGAAGATCTTGAGATCTATCAACAAAGCAAGAACGTTGACTCAGTCACAATTCTTTCGCTCAGATACTTCAAGTTTCTAAACATTTTCTTCAAGAAAAACGTCAATATCTTGTCTTTGCATTGAGTTCACGATCATGTCATACATCTTAAAGAAGATGCTCAATTCTCAGTCTTCGCTTTGTACAACATGAGTCGTGATAAAATTCTAAAACTTCAACATTGTTTAAATGAGAATCTGAGCAAAAAGTTCATTTGAGTCAGTCACTTTCAGATAATCATCTCTGTTCTCTTCATCAAGAAACTCGAAGAAAAACTTTACTTCTGCATGAATTATTGAGATCTGAATGTTATCATTATCAAAAATCAATATTCTTTATCTCTGATTTCAGAAACGCTGAATCATTTAAGTTGAGTCAAAATCTTTATCAAGCTTGATATCATTTTCACGTTCAATTGTCTTCAAATCAAAGAAGAAGACGAAGCTCTCATCATCTTTTACACTTGATTTGAATTATTCAAGTATCTAGTCATGCTTTTTGATTTATGCAATGAGTTCATCTTGTTTCAAAAGTATATCAACAATACTTTTCATAAGCATTTAAATAAGTTCTGTATCACTTATCTGAATGATATTTTGATCTATTTGAACAATGAACTCGAGCATGAGATTCATGTCAAACTCATTCTGCGAAAGCTGCAAGAAGCAGATCTTCAGATGAATATAATCAAATGCAAGTTTCATGTCACTCAAGTTTTGTATTTAGAATTGATAATCATCATCAAAGAGATCAAGATGAACTCATTCAAGATAAACATTATTGTCAACTGATTTACATTGATCAACGTTAAAGACGTTCAGAGTTTTCTAAATTTCGCGAACTTCTATAAAAGATTTATCTACAACTATAGCAGAATAGCTAATTTGTTCACTCGTCTCATCAGAAAGATCAAACTCTTTGTCTGATCTTAAAAATGTCAGAAGACATTCAACAATCTTAAGAAAGTGTTCACTTTCAATGTTATTCTACATTATTACAATTCAGATCACAAAATTGTGATAGAAATTGATGCTTTGAACTATGTATTCAAAGACATTCTCTTTCAATATGATGAGAACGAAGTTTTTCATTCAGTCGCTTACTTTTTCAAGAAGCATAATTCAATCAAGTGTAACTACGAGATTTACAATAAAGAACTTATGATCATTGTTTATGCATTTGAAGAATGATGCTCAAAGCTTGAAGACTTTATCTGTTCTGTTGAGATGATCACAGATCACAAAAATCTTAAGTATTTCATGTCAATTAAGCAGTTGAGTCATCATCAAGCTCGTTGAAGTGAGTTTCTGTCTAGATTCAACTATCACATCACATATTGCTTCAACAAGATTGATGATAAATCAAATGCTTTGACACGTCGCTCAGAAGATCTTTTTAAGAAGAGAGATATATTCAATTCTTAACATCAATATCAACATCAGACAATTCTGAAAACTTATGTTTTAGATTTCAAGATTATTAAGAATCTCATCTTTGACATTCTTGATATCAAAGTCATGATGCTTCAGTCACAAATCATTGTCTTAGATTCAGTTCAGTTACATCTGTTTTCAATCTTCTCAGTTTCTTCGCTGACTTTAGCTCTCATGAATCTAGAAGTTGAAGAATTCAACATTAAAAACATTGAATCTTATTTAGAATCTCAGCTAAATCAAGACATTTTAAATCTTGATGAAGATTCTGCTGATACTTTCATTCAGACACTGTGAGAACAAGTTGAAGTCAATGATATGTTTGCAGCTCAGATAATCGAAGCGCTTTGCAGTGAAGCACGTCATTATAACAAAATCTCTCTAGTTAAGTGTAAAGAATATGAGAATCATCTGTACTTTCAAGAAAGAAAATACATACTCAACTTCAATAAACTACGTCTTCATATTATTCAGCTCACTCATGACAATGTTGTTGATGATCATTTAGAAAGAATCAAAAGTTATGAACTGATCAGTTGAGTTTATTGATGACTCAACATATATAAGTATGTTCAGCGCTTCGTACAAAACTGTCACGTGTGTACACGTTTCAAGCTCTTTAAACAATAAACTCAATAATGATTATGTTTTCTTTCAGTTCTTGAACGTCGTTGACGTGATGTTTTCATAAACTATGTAAATTCTTTATTGCTCAGTATCTTTATGAATATCACATATAAATATGTGCTAGTCTTCATTGATCATCTTAGCAAAATGAGACATTTAGTTTTCATCATTTTTATGAAAGTTGAAGAAGTTATCAACAACTTTTATGCTTATGTTTGAAAACGTCATGATTTACTCAAGTTCTTCATGTCTGATTGAAACTCACAATTCATTTTCGATGTCTGAAAGCATATGTGTAAGATGCTGAAGATAAATGTTAAGTTATTCACAGCATATCACTTTAAGATCGATGATCAAATCAAGAGATTCAATGCTGTCATGAAGCATTATCTTTGAGTTTATGTTAACTACATGCAAGATGACTGAATTAAGTAACTTTTCAAAGTCAAATTCGTGATCAATAATGCATCTTCATTAACTACTTTAGCATTTTTCTTCTTGATTAATATGAGTCAGAACTCACGTTTAAACTTCAAGCTTTTCAAATCTCTGTCAGAGAATCTTATGTTTCAAGCTTGAAACAAGTTAATCAATGTCAAAGAGTTCATTAAGAAGATGAAAGAACTGACTGATCATTTATATGATGAAATGCTCATAGCTTAAGTCATTTATGAGTTCAATGTTAATCTCTTTCATCGTTCTTGTTCTAGATACTTCGTCGAAGATAAAGTCTGACTGAATGCTTGCAATCTCAGCATTGCTCACTTTGCTATCAAGTTAGATGATCATAACATTGAACTCTTCAAGATCAAATGTGTCTTTGAGCAAAATTCTCTGATCATCGAGTTAAATCTTTCAACATCTATGAAAGTTCACTCAATCTTTCATGCTATTCTTCTGAGTCACATTGCAAATGATTTTCTCTCAAATCAACGTCAGAAATCTTAAGAACTTGTTATCATTGAAAATGACGAAAGATTCTGATATGTAAACAGCATACTAAACTTCAAGCGTGATAGACGTTATAATTCATCTTTGCTCAAGTATTACGTCAATTGAGAAGATCACTTCTTTACTTAAGAATCTTTCAATCTTCTAGATAATTGTGAGCAAGCGCTTGATGAATTTCATCTTATCAATTCTGCTGTCGAAGAATCACATGTAATATCATGTACAATGTCTTAATGTCAATGTCAAGAACTTTAAGTTCAATATTCATCATCGATTCAGCTCAGACATCTTGCTCAGATGTATTTTCATCTCATTAATGTTTCATCACTATAAAATGCGTCTCACTCTATAATGTTTCGTCTTCATCTCACTCTGTCTTGTTCAAATCTGACTCAAATGTGACTCAAATGTATTCTTGTTTTATCAATGCTTCATTACTATAAAATGCGTCTTGCTGTATTTTATCTCATCTCATCTCATCTAGTTTCAGTTCTTGTTGTCATTTTTGATTCTTTCTCATTTCATCTTGTTCTCATCTTGTCTCGTTTATGTTTCATCTTATTTAGTTTCAATTCTCATCTCATCTTGTTCTCTTCATCATCTTGCAAAAGCTCAGTCTTTGAGAGAAAAGCTACTGTCATGATGTCAGATCATCATTTCAGCTCAAAGCATAGAATATGTCATTAATTCAATCTAATATCATCAATATTTTAGAAAGTCTTGATTCATTGAACTAAGTCATTAATTTAGTCATCGTCATCTTAGTTTAGTCACATCAAAATCTGTTTCATGTCTTTGCAATCTTAAGTCATAAAACTGCTGCTCAGTTCTGACATTACTCAATTCATGTATTTAAAAGTTGAATTCTCATTCTTTCTTTCGTTTCTTGTCTTTCATCTTGTATATTATCTGATGTATTGTTCTGTATCTAGTTCAAGTAATATAATAATCAATTCTTTATATTGATAGAATCTATGATTCAGTCTAGTCTTTGACAGACAGCAACGTCTTTGCACATATGCTGCAACTCATATACATCACACACATATACATTGCAAAGACACGACTCAGCTTTTGTGCATTTACATGTTTGCATGATGCAGTAAATCAATTGATTTTTCGCTTTATCAGATTGATTTACATGCATCGCAATCACATACATAATAAAAACATGACACAGTCTTTGCTTATATACACAGAATGACAGCAACGTCTTTGCGCACGCGTTGCAACTAATATACAACATTCACACAGTCATTGCAATCAACAACGAGATTTATCTGTACGAAATGCTGACTACGAATCTTCTACAAGTTATGCTTGTCAGAAAAGCTGAACAATCTCATCAACATCAACAAAGCAGTAACAGTGCTTTACTCACATGTTGAGCTTACACACAGTTGAAGAGCGAGACAATAACAACGCGATTGTTGATGCATTAAAGCTTACATATACACAGAAGAACAGCAACATCTTTGCGTACATGCTGTAATTTACATACAACATACAGACATATATTGCGAAGGCATGACTCAGCTTTTGCACACATACAGACAGATGTGATGCAGTAAATCAATCAATTTTTCGCGTTTTCAGATTGATTTACACGCAACGCAATTATACACAGAGCGATAACAGCGCTTTATTCACATGTTAAGCTCATATACGACATACATACATATACTGCAAAGACACGACTCAGCTTTGATGCATATACAGACAGACGTGATGCAGTAAATTGATCGATTTCGATTTTCTGATCGATTTACATGCGCTGCAATATACACAGAACGACAGTAACATCTTTGTGCATGCGCTGCAACTCATATACATCACATACATATACATTGCAAAGACACGATTCAGCTTTTGTGCATCTACACGTCTGCATGATGCAGTAAATCGATCGATTTTTCGCTTTATCAAATCGATTTACATGCATTGCAATCATATATATGACAAAGACATAACACAGTCTGTGCTCATATACATAGAATGACAGCAACGTCTTTGCGCATGCGCTGCAACTAATATACAACATTCACACAGTCATTGCAAAAACACGACTCAGCTTTTGCACATTTACATGCTCATGTAATGCAGTAAATCAATTGATTTTTCACTTTATCAGATCGATTTACATGCATTGCAATCACATACATTGCAAAGACACGACACAGTCTTTGCTCATATACATAGAACAACAGCAACGTCTTTGCGCACATGTTGCAACTCATATACATCACATACATATACACTGCAAAGACATGATTCAGCTTTTGCATATTTACACGCTCATGTAATGCAGTAAATTGATCGATTTTTTCGATTTTCTGATCAATTTACATGCGTTGCAAATACATAAATCAAAGCTCATCTAGTTCATTTAGCTGAGTGATCATACAGCGAACTCAAAAGCTTACGTCAAAGTGATCAACTTTTATCTACATAAATCAAAGCTTATTTAGCTCGCTTGACTTGATGATCATACAGACAAGTTGAAAGCTCATATTAAAGTGATCAGCTTTCACAATTTTGAATTGTTTATGTGATCACTTGATCATATAAACAGTTCACACGCTCATATGCACAAACTATCGATGTGATAAATCAACAAAAAGATATAAAGCAGCAACTTTAATCAAATTACATGTAACTTAGCATACATATAGCATCTAAACAATGTTATAGTCATAGACTGTATGCACTTAATGAAGAAATAAAAAAATAAAAAAAATAAAAAAAATCTTACAAACAACACAGATGCTTCTGCAAAACTAGTTAATGAATGAATTCATTTCTTTTCTAGCGCGTTATCTAGATAGTCTCATATTGCAGCGAGCTTATCTCATGTCATTTTATAAATAGATTTAATGTAAGACATTTTGCTCTTTATCAGATCAATGAGATGTTTCATCTGATCATGTATATTCAAACTATCAGAAAGAATTTCAGAAAACACTTTCTTGAGATCTTAAATAGCAGAGAGTATCTTTGATTCTTTTGCTTGAAGTGTATTGCATTTTGCAGTCTGATGATTTGCATTTTGCAATAAATTATCTGTAGATAGCAGCTGATAAAACAGAGCTACATAAGTCTCTTTTTCTTTCTTAGCTGCAAGCATTGTCAGTTTGACAAATTTTGATGTCTTGCACAAATTAACTTGTATTTGCTTTGCATGTTAAGTGCTGTTTTCTCAATATGATCAATGATGCTTGCATCAATGTGTTAGAACATGATTCGAATTGAGATAGAAACTACGTTGAAATGAGACGTAGAACACAGCATGATGAACTCTGAGCTAGTAAGATCATGATCATGTGCTAATAATTCAATATATGAGATCATTGAAATCATGAAGCGATTCTCATGATTCAGAGTCTGAGTTGATGAAGTCACTCAGCGACTCAGATGATTGCATGAATCTTCTATGTTTATATAATAAAGAGTCATTTCTTAGATAAAAGCTTTGTGCTCAATTCATGTAAGCAATCAATACATATTATTGTCTCAACTATTTTCAAATCTCAAGTTTAGTAATAGTGATTACTGTTTGATCTCTGTATATATCTTGTGTTGTTAAAGAAACAATTATTACACTTTGAGCATCATTCTTTCATAAGATATCAGAGACATTCATTTTCTTCAATCATGTTTAATCAGTCAGAATGAGTCACGCTCAGTCAGAAAGCAAGTATTTTCAGCGCAAATAAGATCAAGATTTCAACATTAAACTTGTATCATGATGATTGAGATAAACTTGAAGCATATCTAGTACAGATAGAGTTATACATCAAATGACATTCATTTCAGTTCAAGTTCATTGAAGACAAAGTACTCTTTGCATTCATTTATTTAAAAGATAATGCATTCACATGATTTCATTATTTATTTAAAAGATAATGCATTCACATGATTTCATCACTTTCTAACAAATTATCTGCAGAAGAAATCAAAGAAATGAGAAGAGAAAATCAACATAATATTTTGTGATTCTCAGATGTTTGAACTACATTTAAGAAGAGTATTTGAAGACATTGACAAGAAACATACAGCAAAATGACAGTTGTACAATCTGCGACAGAAAATCTTCGCAGCGACTTATTTAATCAGTTTTCAACATATTGCAATGAATACAAAATGAGACAATGCAGCTCTCATCAATCAGTTCTATCAAGAACTGCGAAAGAAAGTCAAGAATAAAATCATTAGAATTGATAAACTCAATGACTTACAGAAGATGATATTCAGAATGATGATCATCGACAACAGACAGTACGAGAGACATCTGAAAAAAGATAAAGAATCAACTACATCAATAGTATTGAGTTGAAAGTTCAAGAAGAGACAATGACAGTCATACTATGATTCTCAATCTATGAAGCTAGACGCAACTTGAAAGATATCAACAAACGCTTGCAATAAAACAGTTCAGCAAAGCAAGACATGTTACATATGTGAAAAGCTAAATCATTACTTCAAAGATTGTACTCAGAACAAGTACAAGAATAAGTCAAAGTTTTATGATAAACAAGATAAATCTTTCGCGACAATGAAAAAAGTTAAGAAGAACACTCATGATAGTTTGTTCTGAACAGAATGTTATGATGATCAATGTTGCATGCATCTGAGTGATAAGAAAGATTCTGAATGATACTCAAAATTCTCATGAAAGAATCGTTTCTACGCAGCAACTCATCATCAATCAAAAGTGCATGATGAGAAAAGTGATGAGAGTTTGTTCACTATGATCATGAAATCAGAGATTCTTGACAGCAAAGCATATAACTTGAATAGATTGAACAACATTGAAGAAGTTATTTATCAAGCAGTCGAAGAAAAAAGTTGACTTAGCAAAACTCTATGAGCATTCACTATTGCAGCAAAAGACACTCTCAAGCAAGAAGATGATCATGTTGAAGTAAAGAAAGATTTAAAAAAGCTTACAAGTTAAGCAAGCTTTATAAGTATGTACAACAAATTGTACACTTTCTTTACACAGAAAGAGAAAGATTTTTCACAATGAATGCAACAGATCAAGAATGATATACATCAAGCTATTTATGACACTATGCAAGATGAGTTGATTGCATCGCGCAAAGACATTTGATATCATGACATAGTCATGAAAAAGTCATTCACAGAAGTTAAGTTCACTAAACAAGAAGAATATGTACTCTTTGATGAAGATTACATATTCAGAAAACTTAAATAAATAACAAAAGTTATCAGAAAGAGATTTGATCTGTGTGATTTGAAGAAGTATTTACTTAAGAAAATCAACTCAAATCAATTTCAGTACATAGAACAAGTATTAAAGAAGTAAGCTTCTAGTTCAAAAAACTAGAAGATTCTTTGATCAACAGATTATTAAAGAAGTCTAGTTAAGAATCGAAAATTGAAAGCATATTTATCTTCATAAGCGACTCGATGCAGTTACGAGTCTGAGTCAGAATCAATGATCATACAGCGCATTTATTCATCGACAGCGACTGTACAAGAAACTACATGTTTTCAGAATTTGCTAGAAAAGCGCAAATATTTATGCAGAAGAAGAAAGAATCTTACAATCTGCAAAACTTCAATGAAACACTCATAAAGTATAATAACAAATTAATCAATCAAAAGACTTGACTCATTCACTTGAGACTTGAACATCATTGAAAGAAGTTACATTTAGACGTTACAAAGCAGTCAGACAGCAATATAGTTCTAGACATATCATCACTTCGTATGATCAATTCAATGATAGATTGAGTCAATGAAACAATTGAATTTCTAGAAACAGAAACGACACGATTGCACTCAATATTAAAATCATCACAAGATGTGAAGATATTTGTCATGACGAGCGAAGAAATGCGCAAAGAGTTCAAAGAAATCAATGATGCACAAATGTTATAAAGCAAAGAGATTCAGAGCAATCACTTAAAGAATTTCACTATCGCTATTATCTTTAAAGAATATCAGAAATATAAGATTCTGTTTAAGAAAGAAAGTGATCAAGAGACACTACTTAAACATCAATCATGAAATCATGAGATTAAGCTCGTTGATGACAAGAAACTCACGAAACAGTTCATTTATTCATTGTCAGCAGAAAAGCTCAATGCTTTGTGACAATATCTGAAAGAAAACATGCAAAAAAAATTCATTAAAGAATTGCAGTTATCAACAGAATACTCAATTTTGTTTGTTTTGAAATTGAATAAAAGTTTAAAACTATGTGTTGATTACAGAGCATTGAATAACATCATGATTAAAAACAGCTATTCATTATCACTCATAGCAAAACTGCAGAACAGACTGCAAAGTGTGCAGTGATTTATGAAATTTAATATACTTGAAGCATTCAATCAAATATGAATTAAAGAAGAAGATGAGTGAAAGACAGTCTTTTGCACTCGACTAGAACATTACAAGTATCTGATCATGTCTTTCAACTTAATCAATGCTTCAGTCACGTTTCAGATCTTTGTAAATAATGTGCTATGATGTTATCTGAATCAATTCATCATAGTATATCTGAATGATATATTGATATACTCAAGAACAAAGAAAGAACATATGCAACATGTTAAGAAAGTTTTACAGACTTTGAAGAAAGTTGATCTGCGCATTAAGTCAGAAAAAAGTGAATTTCATGTACAAAGTGTACAGTTTTTGAAATTTATAGTCATGTCTCAGAGTCTAAGAATGAACTTAAAGAAGATAGAAGCTGTTACGACTTAATTAACATCAAAGTTAAAGATTGAAGTTCAATTCTTTCTAGAATTCGCGAACTTTTATAGATGCTTTATAAAAAGATACTTCAAAATTATTTCGTCATTTACAAATCTTACAAAAAAGAATATATCATTCATGTGAATTGAGAAAGTGAAAGAAGCTTTCAAGAAGTTGAAGAAATTGTTCATCTTTCAGTCAGTACTGATCATGTTTGAATCAGAAAAACTCATTACGCTTGAGATGAATGTGTCAAACGAAGTTATTGAAGCATGTATCAGTCAATCAGATGATAAGAAACATCTGCATTTCATTGCATTTCACAGTAGAAAGCTTACAGATGCTGAATTGAACTATAAGATACATGACAAGAAGTTGTTAGTTATTGTCAACTCTTTCAAACAATGAAGAGTATATCTTGAAGAATTTAAACATCAGATTCAAGTATATACAGATCACAAAAATCTGTTATACTTCATGATCATGAAAGTTTTAAATCGAAGACAGATTAGATGATCAAAGAAATTGTCATCATACAACTTTCAAATTCAATATTGAAAGAGATCTGAAAACTCAAAGATCGACGTCTTGAGTAGAAGAGCAGATCACATGATAGATAAATCACAGATAAATCAGACTATCTGACAAGAGAATCAAAATGATTTCATTATTTACAATAAACAAAACGCAGCTACTTTATGAATCAACAACAGAAATCTTGAGAAATGAGTAAAGCTAAAGCTAGCGAAGAACTCAGTTGCACAAGATATTATAGAAAATATTGAAGATAACGTGAACTTTGAAATTATCAATGAAATATTAACATTTCAAGATCTGATTTATGTTTCAACAAGATGCAGATGAAAGATGATAAATGATCATCACAAGTCAATGATACATGAACATCAAGACTTGAATAAAATCATTGAAAGAATATTTAGAATCTACTATTTGTTGAAGATGAGAAAGCAGATAGAAGATATCATCAGAAAGTGCAATGTGTGTATTTGTACAAAACACAATCAACATAAATTTTATGAACTTTTGAAAAGTTTCAGCACATCAGATCATGCATGAAAAAGCATAACTTTGAACTTTATAGTCAAGCTATTTAAGTCGAAGAAGAAAGTCATTAAAACAATCTATGATTCTATCTTAATTATAACAGACAGATTAATTAAGTATGAATACTTCTTGTCATACAAGAAAGCAACATTTGCAGAAGATTTAATTTACACATTTCTAAGAATGATTGTAACAAATCATGAACTATCAGATGAGATAATTTCAGATAGAAACAAGCTCTTTACATTGAAATTCTGAAAATTCTTGATGAATCAACTAGAAATTCATCATAAGCTGTCAACTGCTTATCATTCACAGACAGATGAACAAACGAAAAGAATGAATCAGACATTGAAACAGTATCTTAGATGCTATATTAACTAGTGGCAGAACGATTGAATACAGCTACTATCAATAACACAGTTGACTTTCAATAGCACAACAACGAAAGTAATCAGCATGTCATCATTCTTTGCAAACTACAAGTTCAAGTCAAAAACTTTTAAGAAATCACATGAATTTGCACAATTAACTCAAAAAGCTACGCTACAGATAGAACAATTGCAGCTGCTACAGAAAAAATTACAGAAGAACATACAGTTTCTCAGCAAACGCATGATTCTGTATGCTAATAAAAGAAGAGATAGAGAATTTACTCTTAAAGAGAAGAACAAAGCATATTTACTAAGACAAAACATCAAAATGAAAAAATCAAGTAACAAGCTGAATCACACAAAGCTAAAATCTTATAAGATTCTAAAGATCAAAGAATCAATTAACTATAAGTTAAATCTGTCAGCATTTATGAGAATACATTTAATATTTCATATTTGTCTTTTGAAGTCTGCAGACTCAAATACATCAATTCAAACAGAATTTTCAGAAATTGATTCAGAGAGTCAGAACGTTGAGTACAAAGTAAAAAATATACTAAATCAGCAAGACATTAAAGATCAGTCTCATTGATTGATCAAGTGAAAAGATTACAATCATATTGAGAACACTTGAGAATCAGAAAGAAATCTCAAGAATTGTCAGAAACTTCTTTGACAGTTTCAGCAAAGAAATTCAACAATTAGTTGAAATCGGAAGAAATTTCAAGCTGTTTGAAATCAATGTTAAGAAGAAGATCATCAATAAATGACTTAATTATTTGACAACATTCATTCTTCTTGAGTTCTTTGATATCTTTGAACTTTCGTTGCATCATATTCTTTCAATGAGATTCAATTAATTCTTGTTGCTTTTGCAGATGAGCTGCTTTAATCAAAGTTTCACTCAGCTCAGCATGAAAATGAGTTCATTTCTTACAAACTTGCTTTCATTCAGTCTCTGAGATGATTAGATTGCATTTGCGATCTAGATGCATACACTCAACACAATGATTGAAGTCAGTGTTAACACAACACTTCATGAAATAATTGAAACAGTAATTGCAGAGATGCATAACTGAACTATCATTATGACGAAGTTTCTTCGAAAGACAACGATGCTTTGTGATGAAACTCAATGATTTGAATATTCAATTCAAATATATAGAAATAATGATTTTTGAAAACAGAAATCTTGAAGAGAATCTAGTGTTAAAACATGATTCGAATTGAGATAAAAACTACGTTAAAATGAGATGTAGAACACAGCATGATAAACTTTAAGTTAGTAAGATCATGATCACATGCTAATAATTTAATATATGAAATTATTGAAATCATGAAGTGATTCTCATGATTCAGAATCTGAGTCAACAAGATCATTTAACAACTCAGATGATTGCACGAATCTTTTATGTTTATATAATGAAGAGTCATTTCTTAGATAGAAGCTTTGTGCTCAACTCATGTAAGCAGTTAATACATATTATTATCTCAGCTATCTTCAGATCTCAAGTCTAGTAATAGTGATTACTGTTTGATCTCTGTATATATCTTGTGTTGTTAAAGAAACAATCATTATACAATGAATATTCAAGTCAATCTCATTTAATCATAAATAGTTAAGAATCATATTATATTCTTGCATGTTCATAGCATAAAACTCAATGTTTCAATTCTTGCAAACTTTCTTATGATTGATCAACTCAATATCAATATGATGCATATCATAACAGAGAATTCAATGATTATTAATCATTTGAATTTGTTTCAGAATTGCATGATTCTTCAATAATATATGCTCTTTTACTCATGATTGCAATATAAAATTTTGCTCAATCTCAGAATCAATAAAATAGTGAGCTTTGCGCATTCTTTCAGAAACATTTGTTAATACTGATATCATCAATGCATGTGACAATTGTCTTTTCATAATTATATTTAATAATTCAATAATGAACATCAGACTTTCTCTTTTTTCACTTCTTCATCATGATTGTAAGTCTCTTGTCTGAATGCATAGTTGAAATACATCAAATTATTAATCTTGTGTTTTATTTTCTTGCATGATCAGCACATAAGATTGAATGAAGCAGCATTTTGCTTAAACTCACTGAACTTAAGTGTTGCATCGTCTTTAGACTGCATGCTTAAAGCAGAGAACTTCATTGCAACAATAAACTTCATTGCAACGATAAACTTCATTGCAACGATAAACTTCATCTTTTCATGCAAGAATTAAAAACTCTTTTGAGACGTTGCACTTTCACTTTGCTGTCAATGTAGCTTCAACAATGCATTAATGTCTTGCAGATGCAAGTCAATGTTTATAAAAAAAATTCTTCAATAAATGCATGTAGTCTATGACTATGACACTGTTTAAACACTGTGCATATGTTAAATTACATGTATCTTGATCAAAGTCGCTGCTTTATATCTTCTCATTAATCAATCACATCGATAGTTTGCACAAACAAGCACTTTCAATCAAACAACTTCTTTCTCTTGTGCTTTCATTTTCTCGTCTCTTCATGTTCTTCTCACTTTACTCTTTCATTCTCAATAATCATTTTCTTGTTGCAATTCAAGTACTTTTCAAGTACTTCAACATTATGATTCTTTTAATCTTGATGATAAACAACATCAATATAATGTTCATGTTTTTGAACTGTGCTTTTGCTTTAAGCTGTAACTGTTCTGCTTTATAATGTTTGTAGTTCAGTAGTAAGTGCTTCAACGTTTGTCTCGCCTTGCATATTTCATAGCATTTGTTTGAATTATTCTTTGATAATCGATGCAAATAACTTTTGAAATAGTCATTTTTCATTTTTAGCTGTATAAATGTTGAAAACGTCAGTCTGTCTATTTTTTGAATCTTTTTTAGTGATTTGTAACTCAGATTCACTCTCGCTGTGTGCTTCTGATACTGATTTTCTTTTTTGATGCTGTTGTTTCATGCAATTAGTCATTGCTTTTTTATCTCTTTGTCTATTTGCTTTTTAATGAAGCTCATGATTGTTCTTTTTCTGATGTTAATTATTAATCTTTTTCATGTCACATCTTTGATCAATTGATTCACTGCTTCGTTTTCAATGATGTCTTTGCAACTTAATACTCATTGTATGCAAATATAATATCAATTTTGTTGCAGATTAATCAGATTTTGTTATATGTTATTGAATAACTTTAAATTAACATTGCTCTTTGCTTTTAATCTTTGCAGCGTCATTTGACTGTCTGTGTACACTCAAATTTCGCTGTCTTCAGATGTTTCTTCGCTGCATATCGCGATTGCATCGTCGATAACTTGTAATTTCACTTTCGTTATGATTATTTCATCAATCACGCTTGTCACTTTGCTGCATCTAACAAACTCATGCGTGAATATCATCATGATTTCGATTTCTGTTTTGAGTTCTGCTATCTTCTTTTGAGTTTGTGATGCATTAATGTACATCACTATGTTTTTCATCTTTTTGACTATTGTTTTCAGTTTTCTATAGTGTGTATTTATCGTTTTGCACATTTCATTTCTTGCGAATTCAATTTGCATCTTTGTCAAATATTTAATTTTCTGATCTCATGATTTCTTGAAGTGAGATATTTCAATCTTCTGTATTAAACTAAGCATTTTATGCACTTTGTTCAATATTTAATATATTTGTGTAAGCTTCTTTTTGCAATTCTTGACTTTTTGAGACAACTTCATTGTCAACTCGTTTCAATTCAAATAATTTGTCGCGTTTGAATTTAAATTCAATTCAATGATGTATTAAAATGAATATGATATGACTGTTCGCTTTCTTGTCAAATGCTTTTTCAATAATTCAACTATTTTAATTGCATAATTCTTGCATTTTTGATCTAGTTGTACTTTCACTGACGAAATTTCAGTCTCTATTTGCATGACTTTTATGAGTGATGTTCAAAATGCTTTCAGTATCTTTCATAATGATATGTTCTGCTAAATCTGTCGTCAAGTTCAAGTTGCTCAACTCAACTCAATCAAGTTGAGTCAGACTCTCAATTCAATTCAGTCAACTTAATGAGTTGACTTAAACTCGATTGCAAATCTACTTTCTACCAAATTTCCTATCAAATTCTTTATCAAAGTGATCAAACTCTTTATCATGTTTCTCATCATATTTTTCACTATATTTCTCATTATATTTTCCATCATATTTCCTACCATGTTTTCTACCATATTTCCCACTATATTTTCTACCATATTCTCATCATATTTCTCACTATGTTTTTCATTATATTTTCTATCATATTCTCTACTACACTTTCTATCATATTTCTCATCATATTTTCATCATATTTCTCATCAACCTTTCTATCAAATTCTCTACCAAATTGATTGCAAAATTGATTGCAAAAAAAATTTGGAAAAAAAGAGAATTAGTATACTATATTTAGTAACAAAAATTGAGTTCAAACAACTCAACTCGATTCTGAATTAAGCTTGAGTTAAGAAGAATCAATTCAATCTCAACTTAAACTCAGACTTAAGTTGAGTTGATTCTTCTTAACTCAACTTAATTTTAACTTGATAACAGATTTATGTTCTGCAGTTTTTGAAATTTGATTACGTGACTTTTTTGATTGTTTTATCAGATTTTAATGTTATAGTCGCTAATAATTATGACACATGCTAGATACAACTGTTTTTCTGACTTCATGTTTAATTTTCACTCACTATTCATTAGTTTAAAGAGTGAGTGTAACGTTCTTGTAACTGCAATGATTTTCGTTTGCACATGCATCTTGAAGTTGAGCTTTCAACTCAGTCAGACTTTTAATTATCATATGCAGATCTTTGATTTTACGACTATGTCATTGAATAGCATAATTGTTTGATTGAGTGTCGCTTTGTAACTTTCAAAATGAATCAAAATGAATTTTGAGTTATCAAATTGCACTGCGTTTTCATTCGCTTATGTAAATGCGATTTTCGTTGTCTTTTTCAGCTTTTTCACATTCTTGTTAATGCTCTTTCTCTTGATGTACAATGTGACATCATCAATGTAACTGAGTGACTGTAGATTTTTGATTCTTGCGCGAATCTTTGAAAATAAGTGTTGAATGTAAATTAGAAACAGAATGAGCGAAATAAATGATTCTTGTGATGTTTCTGTGAAAATTTTCTTTGACTTCTGATGTTCTTCATCAAATGCTAAGTCAATGATTCAATTTTATAAGAAGCATTTTACTCAGTTGATCAAATTGATTAATATCTTCTGTTTGATCAAGATCTTGATCAGCTGTTTCAACATCACATGATTAAAGACATCTTTGATGTCTAGCAGTAAACATGTAAGCGTGTTTTCGCGACTTTTTGTCATTTGCGCGTCGTGTACTAGATTTAGTACTGCATTTATAGTTTATCAAAAATATGTTGCATATGTTGCATGCAACATACATAAAACATGATCTTTATGCTGATTTTTCTCTTAGCGAGAGATAATCTCTCACAGCAGATTCACAGTTCAAGATGAACAAGATTTCTCACTGCTCAGAAATTGATAGTTTACTTCTTAAGCATGAGTTGCAGACATTTCATCAGTGATATGTATATGTATCACAGTCAATTTCTTCTTTAATCACATCAACATGTACTACTGTTCTTTCAAGTTATACAAATGATGTTTTTAACTAAAGATTGATTTTATCATCAAGACATTTAAGAATCAAAGCTCAGTGAAGAAATAAGATTTTTAAGATTGATAGTCATCATCATTGTATATCATGCTTTGCAGATGCTCACTTCGCTTGTAAAATATGCAACTCATCTGTTTCATGTTATCTGTAAAGATTTTTCTCAAACAAATTGATCATGTTTTGCAAAAATGTTCATATGCTACACTTTTAATCAGACAGCGTAGTTTGATCATTCTTTACTAATTTGCTTATGTTTCTCTTCTTTTAACAAAGTCTTCTCATTAACATATTACTTATATATAAAATGTTTGTATTTGAACATTTGTTAAATGATATTAATGAGATTCTTGAGTTTATTCATGTTGAACTTAATGAGTCTTATGAGTTATTCATGTCGTAGTAACAGACATGCAATCTTAACAAGATTTATACATAGTTAGCATGTAAATTTAAAGAATGTTCATGATTCAAGTTCTTTCTGCTAATCATTCTTAACAGATCAAATGCAAGAGTGTTCTGTTTCAGTTCTTATCATCATGATGATAAGATACTGAATTGAATGATTTTCATAAGCGATTTTTCTTGTAATTCTGCGTTTTATTTAATTCTTTCATCTGCATGCAAATTGCTTTGCAGCATGCGCATTGAGATTATCAAAGTTTGTGTAATTGCGAAAACTCTGCATGTAATCAATGCATAGCGTTTCATGATCATGCAATGCTTCAATATTATTCAAACTTTTGATAATCTCTAGACTTTACTGTAGCTAAACAGTAGATTCATAGTCAGCATCATGTACAAATGAGTTTCATTGCTGACTTAATGTTTATAAAATGCTTTAGCAAATCAACATAATTGATAAAAATGTATGAAATGCAAAGAAACTCATTCATGATGATTTTGTTAATTTTCATTTGCAAGTACATCATGCAAGTCTCATTGAATATATGATAGTTCAGATCTGCATACAGTTTGATAAAATATTGCTTGAAATTCATGATGCTTTGATTGACTCATTACTTCGTAATCTTGAATCAACATTTTGTTTGAAAGTTGCAAATTTCAGAATTGTTAAGTTTAGCACACAAGTATTTAATGTAGTACTTTCAATTGAATATTTCATCATAATTGCATATGCTTATCACATGATTTCATCATTGATTGCAAGACTTTTTTGACAAGTATAATGTAAATCATTACAGCTTCTCTTCTTTTATGATGAAATTAAATGACATCATGACTATGAAGTCTTTGCAATCTTGCAGTCAAAACATTAAGAAGTTGTAGTTTATGATGCTTTGCTCTTTAGACTCGCAAGATCAATTAGCACGTTTGCATGCATCACTTCAATAGTGATTATCACTATGTTGACGTTGATGATCAGAGATTGATCAAGTCTCTTGCTTGAGTTTTAATATGCAAAGTTGCAAGACAAACAGTACATTCTGCATCTTCAGATTTTTTAACTGCTTACATACTTCGCTTGCTGATTGTTGAAAGATATGATTTATTTGTTCATTAAATTCTTGCAACTTGAACTTCTCATCTGCATGTTTGAATGCATGATTCTCAGATCTGTTCTGATGAGACAATGAATTCTCAGTGTGAAAGAAGTTATCACTTCTTTTGATCATGCAACTTCTAATGAGTCGCTGCGCGTTCAACATCTTTTACTGAACAGTTTCGTGCAAATAAAGTAATTAGAACTGTGAGATGATGAAATCTCTTTACGTGAAACTGCGTAGTAGAAGATAATAAGATAGCACTCTATTAATAATAGAATTAATTGCTAAGAAATGAAAGTGAAAGCTCACAGAGTTTTCATCTTCTGTCAAGTCATTATCTCTATTCACTCGTTAATCTCTTTAATCTAATCTCGCAAGCTAATCTTGCAGACATGCATCATTTATAGTTGATGAGATGCATTCTTACAGCAGTTTCAATGCTCTTTAAAGTGAAAGAACAACAGCAAGCTCAACAATGAGAACAATGAAAACGTAAAGCTTAAGAACGACGTAAGAAATTGAAGAGAAAGAACGTATTAACAAACTTGCATCAACAATCTGAAGAACATGCAAAGATGAGCTTTCTTCAAAGAGTCTCTGATTCTTATTACATTAAAATAAAGTAAATTGAGTTTCATGATTTGAAGTGAAATCAAATGAGCGTTTACGACAGAAACAAATCATCAAGCGTACTTCTCAATTCATCATATACATCATGTTTAAAGTAGTTGATCTTGAACACTGTCGTTATTTCAAATGATGTAAACTGAGTCTTTTTCTAGAAATAAAAACAGAATCATAAACTAGAATTGAATGCTGAGAGCGAAAAGTGAATGCTGTACGAAAGAATGAGACGCAGCAAGAAAGTTCAAGAATACTTGAGAGTGATCATAATTTCTAACTTGAAAGATCGAAAACAATGTGATGTTCTGAAGATGAGACTTTTAACTTACAACAGATTATAAGCAAATGAGAATGATACAGCTAAATCAAATTTATTTTCAAAAATAATTAAAGATGAGTAAGTCAAGCACTGTCTTGAAGAATCAGAAATTTTTTATCATGTGCTGAAAGTTCTTTCCCTCAAGAAAAAGAACTTTCTTAATGTTATTGAAAGATGAGAAATTCTATTCTAGTATCTGTAACATGATTGACTTTTTCTTTTCATAGCTGTAGAGAAATATCAGAAGTAATTTGTAAATATGAAATACATAGAAGGTAGAACAGAATTAAAAGTAGACGCAAAATAAGAGATGAATTCAATGAGCATTGCTGTTACGAAAGATGTGACGACTGAGCAAGAAATCAAAAATACTCAAGAAAGTACTCATCAAGAGTAATTCTTCGAAAATTGAGAAAAGTACTGATTGACTTGTCAGGCAAATTCTTCAACAACTGAGAGTAGTAATACATTGATTTTAAGTCATGTAATGTGTTTTTACAAGTGTCTTGATACATATGATGTCTCAAGATGTATAATATCTTTCTACATGTGTCTTAATACATATAGTGTCTCGTGACATATGTCTCAAGACGTATGATGTCTTATAACAAATATCTTCAGACATATAGTGATTCAAGGCACACAGCGATTTAAGACATAGTGTTTCAAGATATATAATGTTTTACAAAAGTGTTTTATGACATGTTTACTTTCTTCATCAGCTTACATCAGTTTTATGCTGAGTTTTAGAATAAAGCACATGTGCATCACATCATCAACTTAATCACGAGTCAAGTCAATGTGTCTTCTAGACTATCACATCTTGCAAAATTTATTGAAGCATGAAGAGTCATAATTGAAGCAAGAAAAGTCGAACTTGAAGTTTTAAAGCATCAGAACTGAAGTCAAGAAGAAGCTAGAAATGAGACTTAAACATTTGTCTCACTTAGTTCAAGATATGTCTGCACTTTATCTTGTTTTGAATCTTCTGCGTCAGAAAAATATACAGAATGTCTCACATCGCAAAAGCAAAGACGTAATTGTTTACAAGAATAGAAGATAATATACTTGTTGATCATGAGATAGTCAAAGACTCTTTATGCAATGCAATTTCTGAATTAAAGACATTGCAGAACAAAAGTATTGTTACAAGTTGTTTCAATAAAGATGCAGAATCTGAAAGAAGAAACAGAGACAGATGAGATACAATTTATCAACATAATGATTATCAATTTAATCTCTCAGATGTTACTCTTTTAACGCAGCACTGAAGAACTGAGATCATTTAAGAAGTTTTGCATTCTTCTTGCATATCTTGTTGATTTTTGAAGATGTGAGAATGATCAGATTTCAGACAACGCGTGATTCAAGTAGCTGCTTAAAGATGAGAGCAAGAAAATTGAATGCATTTAATTATTCTTAATTAAGAGCATTGAGAATTTTCTTCTTGCATTGAAATATTGACGTGTTTGTATATGAAGCAAACTTTTGCAGACAATCATTCTTTGCATACATCGTACTTCTTTGATATGATCTCTCAACATTTCTTCTCTTCACGCTCACGACTCTTGATCGATTCAGTGAAAACGCTGCAATGATCAAACACAATCTTAAGTTACAAGTTAATATGAATGACTTGAAAGAAAATGACAAAGACGAGAGAGAATGCGCAGATGCTGACGAGAATGAGCATGAAAGAAGAAGAAAGCAAGAAGATGACTATGTAAAGTAAGATGCTTTCACGAAGTTTCTGTTCAGTTCAAGCTGACTTAAGTAAATATCAAAAGCGTCAGAACTGCATTAATCTTGAAGATGACAAATCTGCAAATGAGATAAAACTTTATTATTATGATGAAATGTAAGTGTGCACTAAACGTTCAGTTGATAATTATTAATCAGTTAAAAAGCAAATCTATTGTGTGCAGTGATTCAAATATCTCGAAAGACTCATCAAAGAATTTTCGTCTTCAGCGAGAATGAATGAAGAAAGACTTCTGTTGTCATCATTTAAAATTTATGAATGATCGAAGCTGCAAGTAATATCTCAGTTGTTGTTGAAGAACTAAACAGATGTGATTGTAACAAAACAATACATTGAATGTTAAATGTGACAGAACAGAATGATTTTTGTTCTGATGAGAATTTCATGAAAGATGTGACATCATGATGTGCTAAAGACATGTGTGTAAGATGATGAGTATTTGAGTAAAGAAGAATCTGAAATAATTATACTAAGCTTATCATTCTTCAGTAGAGATGATCAATATCTTTACTTATTTCAAATCATCAGAAATTTGAAAGATTGATAGAGTGAGTCTAAAGAAGAATCTGAGAAAGAAAAAGACGATGACATTTAAGATCATAGAGATCACAGTGATATCAATCTTGATGAAGAAAAAGATAGCTTGAGAGTGATCTTCTGTTGCTTCAAGACAAAGACTACGACATGCTCTTCTTTCATGTCAATTTTCTCATCTTATTCTTTCTTTTTCTCTTTCTCTCTCTCTCTCTTCTTCTACGACATTAAGTCTCTTTCTCGTCAAAGAATTATTCTCATCAATCTCTTACACTGTTAATGCATGCTCTTCTCTCTTTTCTCACTCTCTTCTCTCACTCTCTCACTTGTCACTATCATCATTGTTTCTTGAATCTGTTTGAATTATCACACTTCAATTTAAGTGACTTTGAGATGTAAAGTTGACACTGTATCAACGATGCTGTCGTTTGTGATTATTGAGTGAGCGCGAAGAAACGCATGAGCGAAAAGACTCTTAATTAGTTTAGTGAGCATGATAAAACGCTGACGAAATTTGACTATAAAGAAAGACTTGACAGAGATGAGTTGAATGCAATTAGAGAAAAGAGAAAAGAGAAAAGAGAAAAGAGAAAAGAGAAAAGAGAAAAGAGAAAAGAGAAAAGAGAAAAGAGAAAAGAGAAAAGAGAGACGCAGAAGAAAGAAACGAAGAAGCAATGACATTAATGAGAGTGATCTCAGAGCTGATGATGCAGTTGTAGTAGATCATGAGAAGTTTAGAAATGATGAAGATAAAGAAGATGATACTTGAAGTAAAGTTGATGCTTAAGATATGAGAGCTCAAGCTGAGAATAAATGAGTGATTAAAGCAGATAACTGAGTAGTCAGCGTTGAAGTAGAACATGAGACTGATGTCAAAGTTGAAATGATGTGTAGAAAAATCTGAAAGAAATGCTGAAGAAGAGAAGAAGAAACTCTTTCATAATTCTCGTTTGAGAAAATAAGCTTCAGTATCACTTATATGCTTGTTTAATGTCTAATCTAAAGCATAATGTTAAGAAAATTTCATGAGTCAATCTTTGTCACATTGACGTTAATGTTCAAGTATCAATGCAAGCAATCTTACATATAAAAGAGAGAACAAAGACACTACTTTACACAATATTATATACATAAAGTGTTCAAATTGTGTATTCTTCACAGTTCGTTGTTATAACACTAAAGCATGAAGTAAAGTAACTTTTAAATCAAGTCATTATTAGAGTCAGAGATTGCATGAGACGAGATTTTGAAATCTGAGAAACAAAGAAAAGATGTATTAAACGCGATAACAGCGAGTATCAAGATGATAAAGATAAAGCTGATGATGATGACATGACGTGATGATATTTTAAGTTCAGAAAGTGCTTTTCTGTAATATCAGAAGATTCGCGTTGTATCAATATAAGAAAGAGAAAGAGAAAATTAAAACAACAACAGTCTCTTATATTTCTCTTGTCGTTCTCATCTAAATTTACTACGATGCAAAATATATTCATATCACAGTCAAAGAAATGCAACACTACTTTTTCAGCTCAAATAAGCATCTCAACTATTTAGTCTCAAGCTATCTCTCAAATGAATACTTGTTCTTCGCAGATCAACAAAAAGCTTTGAAATTAATTTTATAAGTCTTTAATACTTTTATTAACTTATGAAAAATCACAAAGAATGCATGTCAAGTTCAACGAGACATCATTTGAAAAGTATTTAGATGACAGTAATAAGACATTGAGCAAAAGATTTCTGAATGAGCTTGCATATATATGCAATTACTCGCTCAATGAAGATACTGTGATGATAATTATGATACAGAATAAATCTCATTTGATCTATTAAATGATTGCAAATACTAGCAAAGAGTCTAAAATCAAGTCATTTCTCTTTAACATTTTGCCTATTTTGTACTCATCTCAATACTCTATCAAATTGAATCTAGATCTGAACACATTGAAATATCTGAACTGAAATGAGATGAAGTTGAATTTATCTTGAAAAGTCAAGAAGTGCAAAGACAGACTCACGTAGATATATTGAATATTGAACAAAGTGCAAAAAACACTGAATTCAATACAGAAGATTAAAATACCTCACTTTAAGAAATCATGAGATCAAGAAATCGAATATCTGACGAAATTGCAAGTTGAATTTGCAAAAAGCGAAACTCGCGAAACGATCAATATGCATTATAGAAAATTAGAAAGAATTATCAAAAAGACGAAGAACATAGTGATGTATATCGACGCATCGCAAATTTAAAAAAAGATAGCAGAGATTGAAACAGAAATCGAAACAACAGTGATATTTATGCATGAGCTCGTCAGATGCAGCAAAGCGACAAGCGTTTCAGGCAAAATTATCATAACAGAAGCGAAACTGCAAGCTATTAGCGAGACAATCATAATGTGCAGCGAAAAAGCACTCAAAAACAGCGAAATTTGAGTGTACATAAACAGTTAAATGACTTTGCAAAGACTAAACGCAAAGAGCAACGTCAATGCAAAGTTATTCAATGACATACGACAAAACTTGATCAATTTACGTCAGAATCAGTGTCAAATTCGCATACAGTGAATATCAAGTTGCAAGAACATTATTGAGAACGAAAAAGCAGATCAATTGATTAAAAGCACTGCTCAAGAATTATCAGTTATTAACAACAAGAAAGCAATCATCATAAGCTTCATCAAAAAGCAAATTTGCAAAGAGATGAAATTACAATGATTAAATGTCTGAAAAAGCAGCATCAAGAAGAGAAATCAGTATAGAAAGCACATATTGAACGTAAATTTAAATCAGAAATCACTAAAAGATCTTAGAAAAATCGATAGACTAACGTTTTCAATCTTCATTCAGTTGAAAATGAGACACGACTATTTCAAGAGCTATTTGCATTGAGTATCAGAGAATAATTCGAACAAATGCTATGAAATATGCAATGCAAGTTAAACGTCAGAGCATTTACTACTAAATTGCAAGCATTATAGATCAGAGCAAATAAAGCTTAAAGAAAAGACTCAGCTCAAAAACACAGACATCATATTGATGCTGTTCATCATCAAAATCGAAAGAATTGCAACACTAAAGTATTTGAAAAATACTCGAATTACGATGAGAAAATGACTATTAGAAACGAAAGAGTAGAATGTGAAGAGTGCAAAGAAACGAAGAAAAACGAAAGTATGATTGCGAGAGTTTGAGCGAGAGCGCTTGTATATGCAAACTATCAATGTGATTGATTAACGAGAAGATATAAAGCAGCGACTTTGATCAGATTACATGTAACTTAGCATATACACAGTGTCTAAACAGTGTCATAGTCATAGACTGCATGCACTTAATGAAGAAATAAAAAAAAATCTTCAACATTTTACAATTACTCAATCAGATGTATAAGTGAAGAGCAAGTTTCTATGCTAGAATATTAAATTTCTGATTGCACAATGATCTTCTCTGCTCAGAAATTGCAACGTTGTAGATTTATGCTGAAATGTACAATCAATATTTGTCTTTCAATATTAAAGAGACAAAATGAAGAAGATTGTATTAACTTCACATACTCAAGAGCTTCTTTATACATCACTGATTTATTGATCAAACACTAATATCAATCACAAAAGCAAATACTTTGAAGAAGTGACTTATTTCACTCTTGAACTCAAAATTGAATTCTCTTAACTTTTGTCAACTATGCTATGAAGTTAAAGACTTGAAATTTTTGAAAGCAGTTGAACAGAAAGTCAAAAACAGTAGCATACACAAAGATAATATCTCATATGAAGCTTGATTTGCGCATATTCAACACTTCATCAATCATATAAAATCACATTTGAAAGTAGCATGAGTTTTGATAAAAGCTGAAAGATATTACTCTCAGTTATTTATGAACTATTCAATTGAAATTGCAACATAACATCTGAACTTCACATCATCATTTTATAAAGAAAGATCTTCAATTAATGATATCATCAATTGAATAATGATAGATTCTCAAATCTGTCAATACTATCAAAAAGAGTTTCAATCTCAGAATGAAAAGTTTTATCTTCTACTAGAAAAATGCATTCAAGATGAGTATCAAAATCTCAAGTTTAAGCTGAGAATTCACGTTAAGATCATTCTTTTAAATCTGTTTCATCATCAAAAACTTCAATTTTAAGATGAAATTTGATATATTGATGTTAGTAAATTGACGTGTTTCTTGTGTTATTAATACTTTCGAGCTCACTCTTTGCAGATTCAAACATCGAGCTGTAGTAACAACTTATATATTCAATGACAGTCTTTTAATGTTCAGAAGAACTTATCAATGTTGATCAAAGAACAAGAGAATATTTTAAACATGATGATCAGAGAAATTCAACTTTTTATGTTGAACAAAATTGTGTCAGAATATCAGAGAATTAAAGCTCATTCTAACTCAATTATGAGACTGAGAACTTCAGTATTTGCAAATAACACAAAAGAATCATACTTGAGAGACATATATCATAATAAGTTGAAATATCATTTTGTCATCTTCATAGCTTAATATATACTTCAGCAGATTTGCATCATGCAAGATTAACTCTGCATTAATGTAATAAAGATGTGTATAATTTAGAAGAAATCAAATTGTCATCTGATAAAAACATGAAGAAGTTGATACACAAGTCTTTGAATTTGAATATTATGAGAGCTGTTGATCAGTTCAAGAAAGACTTTAACAATGAAGAAGTGCTCTTGTATTGAGAGTGTATGAAAGACTTTGAGCTGTTTTTTGTTTGAAAATAAATTCATGAATCAATAAATTTATTTGAAGATGAAAGAATATTCATTCAAATACAACTTTTTAAAAGTTCTTTTGATTCTTCATCTTTTAAAGTGTTGCATAATGCTGCTACTACAACTTGTACTTTTCAATGATCATCATTATGCAGAGACTGCTGTTGTTTAGTATGAATAATAATTTAACTTCTACAAAATCTGCTTTTGCATTTACTTTGTAAATTAAGTGTAAACATTTTTAGCTAAGTAATCAATTAAACAATTATATTGAGTCATGTTTCAAGTATGTAAACTTTTGTCAGTTAAAAAGTTGATGAGAAAGCACTTAAAGACTCAAAAGATTCTGATCATAAAGTGTTGAAATGAATGTTTGAATCTGCTACAAAATAGTCTTTGATATATGCATATTGACTGAATTAAACAAATGTTGCTCTTCAACATTTTTCAATAATGCACATTTCTTCTTTGTTTTTGAAATGTATTCATTAACAAGAAGATCAAGAAATTTTGAATGATGAGTTATAAGTGAAGAATGAATCATGAGCAGTTATTTATCATGATCAACAAGAGATATGAAGAAAGTAGAAGCAAGAATAGTGTAGTAGTAAAACTGCTCAGTCATATGTTCAAAGTTATTTATTATATGAAATCATCATATGAGCTGTCTTGAGCATTTGCTCAACTTACTTGAATTGTCGCAGAAAGAACAACTTGATTGATGCGTTTCATTACATGTTTATCTCTCAAGTCAGCTCGTTTCGACTCTTGTATCTCTTTGAAAGAAAATAGCAGCTTCTCAATGATTAAAAGATGATCATCTTCTTTGTCATCATGATGATAATGATCACAAGTATTATGATGCTCATTTAAACTGTCTGAAATTGATGTTGACTTCAACGTCTGCTTCAGAGTCGTTGAGATCTGATTTGTAAAAAGAACTAAGAGACTTCTTTTGATAGTGAAAGCACTCATATTCATGATTTTCTTGTGCGATTCAAATAAAAGTCTTGACATGATTATTAAGAAGTGATTCACAATATTTTGATTTACTTCGTAAAAACATCTTGTAAAAAAACTTTGTCAATACAGATTTGCATGATACATCTCTTTTATGAAGACTTTAATTTCATTGAAATCAACAATATCAATGCTGATATTCACAAGTTTATTCATGATTGCTCGCTGTTTCTGCAAATTTGATTCTGAATCTTTGATTAAAACAACAATGTCTTAAAGTAACTTAAGTAATTTTATGAGTAACTATTGAAGTAAATTGAACAGAATGAACGTTGATTGACGAGATCTGCAGATGTGTTGACACTTATCATGACATGATGAATCATTTTTACGATCGTGCTTCTACTGTTGTTTGCATTGAACTTCAACTTTATTGACATTGATGCAGATATGACTTTCTTGACTGATGAGATCAACATATCATTATTTTCGTACTTGTTTTTCTTGAGCGTAAGACTGATTCTTATGCAACAAATACTTTGATCGCGATCTTTCAATTCTTTGCTTACGAAGACTTCACATCTGCTGAAGACATTTTCGCTACACTGACATCAATGAGAATGCTTGAGATTCTGAGATCGCTAAAAGTAGATCTGACAGCTGTGAATGTCACAGAAATTGCAATTATTGTCTGAGCTTGTGAAGTTGAATGTTAGAAGAGCAAGCAAAGCTGTTGAGAAGAAGACAATATAGTTGATGAGAGACTATACAAACAGAAGATAAGAGATATATCTTCTTGTGTTGAAGAAACTAATGATCAGACTTCTCATATGTAGTTAGTAAGACTATCTTGAAACTCATAAAAGTCACTTTAAGACTAAGACTTACTCTAAACATTGAGTCACGAAACAGTCAATTTATCAACTGAAATATATATTCAGCGTCAGATTAACATTTTTGTTACGTATTTATTGTGAAAGCATGAGTCGTAATCAGTGAGAGATAGCTTAGAATTGTCAAGAACTTTATCATGATGTCTTGACATCAGATCATTCAATGAATTTAAAAAAAAGTAGAGTTTTCAAATCAAGATGTTTACGTAGACGATAGTACATTTCTTTCTTGTCTATCATGAGCATGAATGTTCATGTTGATGTTCAATAATATCTGCATCAAAGATTTGTTCTTGAATCATACAGAATGATGCAACTGAGAACTGCTCAAGTCACATATAAGATCTTTGCATTCACTATTGAAATCATTTCAATTATCATACATATTCATAATGATCAAAAAGATTAGTGTTTAAATATTTTCGCTCGTAATCAGTTTAATCAATCTCAGTGCTAGTACAAAAAGAATGTAATGAGCATGACTAGTGTAAATTTGAAAAGTTGATTTCATCTGCAAATCAAATTTCTTCGTAATTCAGAAATCAAACCAAGCTCATTCTAGAAACTTTTATCTGACAGCTTTACGAATATTCTGATAAGAGATAAGAAGTCAGTCTTTATTGAATTCTATTGACTTTTAGTGAAACTAGAAGAGAAATGATTCTAGAAACAATCTTCTGAGCAACAATCATAATATTGATACATACAACAGAATCATCTGATTCAGCTCAAGAATGCTGATTTATGCAGATATCATGATCGTAAGTGACTTTAGACTGATCGCGTTGAGTTGAATCATTGAGGTCGAGTCGAGTTCTCGACTCGTCAAGACTTGATTCGAGTCAGAATTCTTGACTTGAGTATTCAAGTTAAATCAGAAGGTTTGACTCAAGTAATCGAGCTGAGTTAGAGAATTAAAATCGAGTATCGACTCGTCAAGACATGAAGATAAATAGATAAATATTCTATTATGACTTTCTATTATGACTTTCTATCATGACTTTCTATCAAATAGTCTTCATGTTTCTCTATCATGACTTTTCTTCATAACTTTCTATCAAACAGTCTTCATAGTTTCTCGTCATGACTCTCTATCATAGCTTTCTATCATAGCTTTCTATCATAGTCTTCTATCATAGCCTTTTATCAAAGCTCTCTATCAAACAATCTTCATGTTTCTCTTCATGTTTCTCTTCATGTTTCTCTTCATGTTTCTCTTTATGACTTTCTACCAAAAAGATAATGCAAAAAGGTAATGCAAAGGCGAAAAACCGGAAAAATTTCTATATTTAATTCTCTTGACGTCATATTCGATTGCTTGACGAGTTAAGTCGAGAATTCAAATTGAACTCTGACTTGAAATTAATATCAAGCCGAGTCAGAAGATTCAACTCAAGTAATTGAGTTGAATCAGAAGATTCGACTTAAGTAATTGAGTCGAGTCAGAATGTAGATATGAAAACTCGGCTTGATGATCAGTCTAAGTGACTTAACATGATAAATATTGCGACTGTTTCAGTCAAATAGCTTTTCAAAGCAAAAGCAGTATTTCAGTCTTCAATGTATGTCTTTCAGCTCACAACTGCAATCTCACTCAAGACAATAGTGACTGCTGAGATTAGAAAATAGTCAGCGCTCATACACTCTTTCTTAACGTAGAGTTCTGAAAGCTCAAGATCTTCAATGCGTGATCTGTAAAAATGCTGAATGTTGAGATCAATCATTCTTGAACATTTGATCAGATATGATTTTCCTTATTTGCATCGTTAATCAAACAATGCTTACGAGTATTTGTGTAAGCTGAACTCGTGAGCGAATTCGCGCAATGTATATTGATCTTTAGCATATTCAGAGTTGTGAAAGCACAAAGTAGATATTCTTTGAAGCTCAAGTTCACGTAGACAATGCTGAATCTTATCAAATCGCGCGAAAGAGCACATAAACACTGAGAAGAGATTGACTCTCACAGAACATTCTGAATTCTCATGATTGTACATGTCAGTCATCTTATCAACATGACAGAAGAAGAACTGATCTTTTTTGAAGTTAGTAATGTTGTTCAAGAGAGTCTTGATTTCTTGACGCTCATTCTTTAGCTTTCATCGCTATTGCTCGTTGACAAATTTGACTAGTACGAAATATCAATCGTTGTAAGCTTGTATAAAACGAAACTAATATCAAATTATCATCAGCAGACTTACTTTGTCATGTACGAAATTCATCTTCACTTTTTTCAAAGCGACAACTCTAGAAACAGAAAGCAATCTTCGTCATCAATCTCTAAGATCATATCAATGTTTTCAAATATGTCTGTAAATCTCGACTTCATCGTTCAAATCACTCACTGATATATTGATGACTCACTGATTTTCGATTAACTTTCAGCAAAGAAACAAATAGTAATTTGAGTCAATGTTTTGCGCTGCACTGTTTTGAAATTTCTGAAAGAAAGACGATATTGAGTCTTGTTTTCTATCATTCGCAAGAGAGTCTATGAAACGAGAACGTATTCATCATCGTAGTGATGTCTGAAGAGAGATCTGTTATAATTCAATATCACTCATCTGAGACTGAAAGATTTCGCTGCAGATTGCAAACAATTGAAGACTCAATAACTTCATCAGTTTTAATTACATATTACACAGACTTGTACTGACATTGTCAATCTTTCTAGACTGCTTTCAGAATTTCTCACTCGTAAGAGCTAATCTCAATTTTCTCTACATGTTAGACAATTTTGACGATCAGTCTAGATATGTGAACAAGACGCAGCTGCTTTATTCACTTCTTGAAGAAACATAAAGACTTCAAATCAATTATTTGCAACTTGATGAGCTTAAACGAGTTTAGCGCTGACGAGTCAATTTCAGAAGCTTCTAGAAAGTCAAAAATTTGAAACATATTTCATACTTTAATTAAAACTCTTGCCATCTAAATTCTTACATATTATATCAATTGCTAAAGTGATTGCAGAATTAAAATTCTGACGCGATTTCAAGAGATCTTTTCTGATTTAGAATCATTTTTACATTTAAAGATTTTCTTTTCTCTTGTCTCAGAGTCTTATTTTTTCCAGAGATTATTCTCTTCTAGAAATCATTTGTTTTCAGAAATTACTCTCTTTCAGAAATTTTCTTCTGAGTGAATCTAAGCAGTTGAAGATTTATATAATACTTCATGATGAAGCAGACACATTAAGATCGTAATAGAAAGTAACGTAAAGCACTAAGTGCACAAGTACAATAGAAAACTGAAAATGCTGAGAATCATTTAGTCTGAAAAATTCTTCACAAATATCATGAACATCTTTCGTAAGCGTTTTAGCTTCGAAAATTCTTCATTTGAAGTCTTAGTTCAGAAAACCCTCTTAGCTTTGAAAATCTTTCATAAATAGCTTAGAAAATTCTTCACGTATAGTCATGAAAACAAGTCTTAACCTGAGAAAAACTCTTGACTTTGAAAACTTTTCACGAACAGCTTGAAATAATCTCAAAATGTCTTAGTCTGAGAAACTCTTTATGACTTACGTCTCAAAACTCTTCTTTTTCAAGTCAAAACGATGAAAAATGTATTTAAGAATAGCATCTTACAAATAAACTTGCAGAAAAAAGAGATTACGTAGCATTGAGAATAGTTAATTACTTTTATTACGATTGTACAACGTTTAAAGATGAAATTTACATTTAGACTATTAAATCTATCTACGTTCAAGTTCAACTGAGATTAAAGAATAGAAACAAGACTGAGAATGAAGATAGAAAGTAAGAGATGAGTTTAGATTTACGAATGCTTTGTATAAGACATCTCAATATGCTTACTGAAGATATATATCTTTTAAAAGTATACACTTTCTAAGTGTATACATCTCTTAAAGATATACGCTTACTGAAGATATATATATTAAAAGTATACACTTTTTAAATGTATAAATCTTTCAAGTGTATATATTATTTAAGAGCATATGTCTTTAAGAAGTATACACTGACTGAATATACATAAGTTTTAAGAGTGTAGAGACGCAAGTTCAAAGAGTATATAAAATTAGAAAGTGTACATGTTTAGAAACTTGAGCACTGTCTCATCGCTTCAATCAGAGATCATGTCAGAGTATCTCGTAGACTATTATATTTAGTGAAATCTTGTGAACACGTTCACAAATGTTTCTTGAGAAATCAGAAATAAAGCGAAAAGAAGAGATCAGAAATGAAGTGAAAAGAAGAATCAGAAGTGAAGTCTGAGAAAATCAGCAAGATAGAATAGAGACGATTCAGAAGCGAAGCAGAAAGTTCAAAGATATATTAGTACTTGTCTTTAGAATCAGCGTCTCACTTGATCTTAGATAAAGACAGTTGACTTGAATGAGTTGCATGTTGTCACGTTTGAGTTATCTAAAAACATACAGTATGACTTACATAGCAAAAGCAAAGACACAGCAGTTTATCAGAAGAAAATCAAATCTGATGAAAAAGACGAATCAGCTGACTCAATTGTATCACACGAATCTTGCTTTGATCATTTGCAAGAATGAAAGATATTATACTTATTAATCAATTAATCAGAAACGATGATCTTTTATCATAACAGAAATCGTATATATGAATTTGATACATTGATTTTGAACTGACTTGAGTCTAGAAAGCATCGTACTCGTTGTCTGTCAATCTCATATTCACAGACTTTGATCATGTTGTTCATGAAGCTTTGTACAAGTTGAAGATGAAAAAGTCATTGAACAAGAAGTCTGATTCAATTAAAAATCAGCTCTTGAAAACATCATAAGATTTATGAGATCTGATGTCACATTGCAAAGCGAAATAGACATGAATTGATAAATTCTTAATGAAATGCATTTTACTGTATAAGTAATGTCATGCTGTGATGATTTTGATGATTTTGAGAGAAATTGTTGAGATCTGCATTGATCTAGAAATAGAAGCTTGTTGTTTCGACCGCAAGTAACACTATTTGTTTACTCTGCGATGAATTTTCTTTTCGTGTACTGAGACTTGATTTTCTGACAGTAACACTCTCAAGATAGATGACTCATTGAAATTCTTGCTTGATTGAGCAATTACGCTGTAAAACATGTTGAAGATTCTAAATTATCTTGACGTGTCTTGACTGAGAACTGATAGAAGCATCACTGATAGAAGCAGCATTGAACTGAGTACTGATGCTTGAGAAAGAACGACTATGATGATTGTAGAAAATTGTGCTTTGAGATGCTAGACATTGCTGTGACGACAGCACTGAAAAGATCAATACTGCGAAAGACGATACTGTCAATTTTGATATCAATTCTGTCAATTGACAAAAACAATGCACTTGACTTACTTCTAATTTTAGATTAGACAACAAATTCAAAAAACGATGATGAAGATGATGACTGAGATTGTTTCAGGTTTTGAGTCAGAGAAGCTTCACTATCTCATTTAAAGTTTACAAATGATCAGCTAAGAAATTTCTAGATTACATCACGTAATATTTAACTCATTTTCGTAATAGTCAAGTGAACATTAACTAAACTCGTCGCGAAGAAATACTAGATCACGTGACATGAAAGTTTTTTGCCTCGAGGCAAAGAACTTTCTTAGTTCGATCACGTGATACAAGTTCTTTACCTACAGACGTAGAATTTCTTTGCTCATTAAGAGATGAGAGAAGCTCTTACGAGTGCATCTGCTTCAACGTATCATATACTCAAGAAAGTCGCTTTATTATTAGTAGCTTGTGAAATTAGAAAGAGAAGAGCATGTGAAATATATAAACAGAAAGAAGTCAATTGAATGATACAGCACGTTAAGACTTTTCTTCATCTAATCATTAAACTTTGCTCTTATTTCGTCTTTTCATACAAACATTGCTTAGAGTCTTTTCAGAGACAGATTAACTGTATCATTTTTGAGTTTAAGATATCATTATAGAAGTCATAAGCTTAGTAAGAAAAAAGATTTATCAGATAAGAGAAATCATCTGATCTACATATTTACTTATCACACTCGTTAATGTTTCTATCGCTGCACTACATCAACAATCATTTCTTCAATCTCTGCAACGCATCGCAGATGAAGAACTCATCAATCAGCTCATCAACGCTAAATGATATATTACTTTCTCAAAGACTGATAATTCACTTTCAACAAGCTCACTTTCTGATGTTTCAAGAGCTGAGCGAACTTGCGTTTCTACACAAAGTTGACGTCTGTCTTAAAGTAGTTAGTTTAATGACTCGTCATGTTTTTCTTTTTCTCAGTCAGTCAGTGAGCTAACTATTCAACTTCGCTCGAGATGAGATAACAGTCGCTTAATAGAAGACTTTTTATTTTCTATTTTCATCAGTCTAATAAAGAACTAACTTTCAAACAGTTGATGACTAACTACTGAAGACGAGAATCAGAAATTACATTGCTTTGCAACTTCAAGATAAATACTATATCTTTTACAATCAATTTGACAGCAATGCTGAGAATCTGAGAAAAGAAGCTTCTATTTTCGAGTTTTCTAGAAAAGATCTGCTGAGATTATTTTCTTAGAAGATCTAACACAGCTTACTTTCTCTTGATTCAATATTGACTCACTCAAGTCGTATCTTCAGCTCTAGAAGAAGTCTCTTAAGAGATATTATTTAGAAGAGTCAAAATAATTATACGTGCACTATTTAATCTGCTTAATCATGAGTCATTTTCAGAATATTTTCTGAATTAACGTATTTTAAGAATGTCAATGAAGCGAGAGAATTCAGAATTGATGAGAAGCAAAAAGTGAATGCTGAGAGCAAGAAAGTGAATGCTGCAGAAGAATGAGACGCGTTAACAACTCTCGAGAATAATGAGCTTTCATCACGTGACTAGTAGTGAGTATGATGCACACAAAAAATGATTCACATCATCAGCTGTGATGCACATCAAAAATGATTCATATCAAAAGTTTAAATCATTAGCAGTGATTCACATCATCAGCAGTGATTCATATCAAAAGTGATTTACATCATCAGCAGTGATTTACATCATCAGCAGTGATTTACATCATCAGCAGTGATTCACATCAAAAGTGATTCACATTAAAAGTTCACATCATCAGCAGTGATTTACATCATCAGCAGTAATTCATATCAAAAGTGATTCACATCAAAAGTGATTTACATCATCAGCATACTCACAGCAAGTCTTTTTAGCTAATTACAGTAACGTTGACTCATTGACTATTCAAAAGATCTTGCTATGTAGAAGCTAATGCAAAGTATCGTTGATTTGATTGATAATTCAATTTCAGCAAACTTGATCATTCAATTTAAAGAATTGTAAAATATTTTGAACTTGATGAAATCGCGACACTTTAACATTAATCAATGAATGAGTGCTTTCATGACTCAAGTATCTTGTTGAGAAAGTACTATTACAGTGAGTGCTCTTTAAGAGTAAATTTCACAAAATCAAAGAAAGTACTTGTCAAAGAAGTACTCATAGAGAAAATATTACAAAAATCAGAGAGAGTACTCATCTCATCAAAGAAACACTCGCTAGAGAAGTACTCATCGAGAAAGTACTCATCATGAAAGTACTCATCTTCTTGATCTAGAAATAGAAACTTGTTATTTCAATCGCGAGTAACAGTATTCATTTATAATGCAATAAATTTTCTTTTGTGTACTGAGTCTTAACTTTCTGACAGTAATTCTCTTGAAGCAAGCGACTTGTTGAGATTCTTGCTTAATCAGACAATTGCACTCAATAACATGTTGAAGATTCTAAATCATCTTGACATGTCTTGACTGAGATTGATAGAAGCATTACTGATAGAAGCAATACTGAACTGAGTACTTTTGACTGATGCTTGAGAAAGAACGACTGTGATAACTGTAGAAAATTGTGCTTCAAGACAGAATTTGTTCGCTGAGTGTATAAAACAAGAAAGATTTAATGAGTCTATTCTTGAGTCATTCAGAATCTAAATATCAGTTTGATTTTATACTTATATAGTTTTATTTTTCCTTAAGTTGACAAGATCATCGTAAGTTCTGTTCTCATAAACATCGCGAGCTCATATGAAAATCGTTGAATGCAAACAAATTATGACGTCAGTTTGCTCACATTGAAGTGAAAGCACTTTCTTGACGAGCTGATTAATCATCAGAAACAGATGAAGCTAGTGCATCAGAGACGTGTTCTACAAACGTGTGAAGAGTTTCGAAAATACGATGATGCACTATCAAAGCTGAAAAAATAGAAAAAATATGCTTTCATGATATCAGCTTTTATGATATCTGCTTTCATGATATCTGCTTTTATAATATCAGCTTTCATGATATCAGCTTTCATGATATCTGCTTTCATGATATCTGCTTTCATGATATCTGCTTTTATGATATTTGCTTTTATGATATTTGCTTTCACATAACACTCAGTTTTCTTTGAAACAATCTGTCATAAGCAGACGTAATTCATCTCATCAGTCGTGATGTGCATCATAAGTGATTCATTCTACAAGACGTGATTCATCTCATTCAGTCGTGATGTACATCAAAAGTAAATCATTCTAAAAGTCATGATCTACGTCACAATGATTCAGATCTGACTTCTTTCAGACTTCAGTTCTGACTTTTCTCAAACTTTAAGTCTGATTTTCTCACTTCAAATATGACTTTTTATGCTCTAGTTCTGAAGACACTTGTCATAAGACATTATTCATCTGAAGACAGCTGTCTTAAGACATAATTAGTCTTAAGACTAGTGTCTGAAAATCTTACGTGTCTTACAACACTTGTTGTCTGAAGACACTAGTCTTAAGACAAAATGAGTCTGAAAACACTGATCTCAAGACACTAAGATTCGTAATTTAAAAGCGCTTGAAAGATCAGAGATTGCATGAAGCTTGTGAATTGTGACAATCTTTGAACATCAAGCATGAAAGTGAAGACTCTTAAGATTGTACTCGTAAAAGATCAATTCAGATTTATATTATTACATGTTTATTGTTTAGCTGAAATTTCTAGATTTTCTCTTGTCTACATTATTTATACAATGCGATGTTTAGAATGCTCAATACTAAGCTTGCGTCAGTAAGATAAACAGTCAATGATCTGTTATCTTCTGATCATGCTCAAGATGTTAAATAGAAATGATCTTGCAGATTGAATAACTCGTGACTCACTTCTACTGATGAGTCAGAGATGAGTCTGCAGTAAAACTAATCTGCTGCAAGGTAGAAGACTGCTCTACCTGTTTATGAACAGATTATCTTAGCGAATTGCTCATAAAGTCAAATCTTTATGATCATATATTTCAAGAAGAAAGTGCACTGCTTCTTCATTAATTTCATGATCATCTTTATGTTTAAAAGATCATCTAATTAATCGCTTAGTTTGTTTATTTACAAAGATGTTAAGCTTAAATAAATAAAGTAGTAAATCATACATCACTATCATCAATCTTGATCATCTCGTTCTTATTATAGCATTCTTGTTCTTTTGAGCTTTAAGTTCACGTCATACTACATGTATTGTGATTGTTTCTCATCTGTACAATGACATCAGTCAGCAGATGATATATGAAGTTGCAATCATCATCAACATTCATGATCTGAAAGATTGATGCATTTAGTACTTCATCTTTCATTCAAGTATAGTAAAGAATGATGTGATCTAAAGTGAGATCGATCTCGACAGAAAAGTCGTACTGACAGAATAGAAATTTGAAAACTTATCACTACAATTAGAATCAAGAACATATGTATCTTCTTTGCAAACAAAGTAGTCAATTATCATTGACTCTTGTCTGCACAAGTCGATCTGCTCTATTTGCATTCACGCTGAGCTTAATCTTTCTTCTCAAATTCTCGAAGCAGTTTCTGTGCATTTTCTAATTCACTTCTGCGCAGTCATGTATTTTCTTAATGCATCTTGTATTCTTGTCTCTTTCTTATCAATCTCATGTTAAGAATTCTTATGATTTCTCATTTCTGCTTCTCTTCATTCTCGTTCAAATCTGCAGTGTCTGCTGTGCGCTTGAAATGCAAGTTGTCAATTGCGCTCGTAGTCATCATAAACTTGATGACTGTAAGAAGCGTTGAGCTCAACATTCATGACGAAGTAATCTGATCTGTCATTGATCTTGCAACATCATCTTTGAGTGAAGACTGTTTTGAACTCAGTGATGATACAAAAGCTGATAAGACTTTCGAGAATTGAAGAGAGTATGAAAGAATATTGTCTGTACTGCATCTTGCAAAAGAAGCATCATCATTCTGAGTATTGTCGTTCTGATTCTGAACTACAATTGAAATATCTGTAGAATATTAGACAATCATTCACTTCTTGAACAAGAAATGTGCATTTTACACTCATCTTGATTATTGACAGCTTCATCTCGATAAGATAGCGAACAGCAATGACGTTTAATTCATCACTGCGACGAAGATCTCTTACGAGCGACAAATCTGCATCTTTTTTTATGAAAAACAGCAAAGACATCTTGCTCTTGTTACAATCATCATTGAATTTCTCTTTATTCTTTCACTCAGCTTTTTTGTCTTTAACTTTGTACTTATCTTCTTTTTTCTCATTGACTAAGTGATCAGACTTCATATCGCTGCAAGACTTGTTGCTTGACTCAAAGATTTGTTTATCGTGTGTCAATGAGAGAAGAATATCGCGAAGTGAAGAGTGATCTGAGATGAAATCAATTATCTTCTCATGAAGAATGAAACATTTAGATCAATGTCATCTGTCAGTCATGAAATTATCAAGCGAAAGTTTCAATGATTCTACTCAGCTTTTGAGCTCGCTATAAATGTTGATTGAGTTTCAGACATGTTTCGCTTCTCATTCAATTGCTCAGCGCTTGAGTCATCGCTTGTATAATTTATCGCTGAGTTGATTTATTATCAATCATGTTCATTTTCTTCAGCATCAATAAGCTCTGAATCAGCGTCAGTCTTGCTATTATTGTTTTCGTTCTCATTCAATAAAATGAGATCATTTAAAAGTCATGAGCAACGATGATTAAACGAGAAAAATCATGCTACTTATCTTGAGAGTCATCTGATCTCAAGTTACAAGAATTCAACAATTCTTTCTGTTCATCATATTCATGAATAAGAGTAAGTCTTCGCGAATATTTGAACTCGACAGACTGACGATGCACTTGCAAGAAATTCAGTTGCTCTGTATCAATGTCTTGCTCTACTTGTCACGCAGCAAGATCTACTTCATCTGATTTCATCATATTCATGACTTGCATGACGTTGAAAGCTTGCAAAGTTTCATCTCAGTAATTGAGTCTTGCGAAAATAGCATTATCGCTAATGAATGAAGCTCAACTATTTATTTCTTGAATGTGTCAATCTTTGAAGACGAGTGTTTCTCTTCGAGAAGATAATGATTGTCAGAATTCAATGTCATTCATCACTCAATATTCATGAGAATCAAAATGATCATTTGTTTGAAAGAAGATGAGAAGAAAAACGATTTAAGTAAATGATGAACTTCAAACTTCATTCAGAAGTCTTTTCTAATCTCGCTCAACATTTCTCTATTTCATCAGCTGAGCAATCATCAATGACTGAAATGATAATCAATCGCGAGACATTTAACATTAATGCTACACTGCATGAAAGTCTTGTCTTGATGCTATCAATGATTGACAAGACAGCTTCGCTCATTTTTAGCTTCATCTGCAGAAGACATAAACTGATACAACTTAATCATTTCTTCTTTGAAATCTACAAGCTCAAGTCACTCATTCAAGTTTTAATGATCTTCATCGCTGCTTGTGCATCAAGATGCTCGAATGATTCAGCTTCTTCTCTTCATGTCTTCAACATAATTCTACTTCAATTGTTGCAAGTCATACAAGAATTTGACTCATATCAGAGTCACAGTTTTCTAAGTCTCTTTTATTTTTGATCATCGCTGAGAAATCAAGAAGCAATCAAATGACAAGAGACATTAATAAGATGAAAACATTATTGAAAAAGTCATATTGAAAGATTGACAGTCTTAAGAAAGAAAAGAAGTCGAAAATCAGTCAATCAACAGTCATCACATGTCAGAATCATGCTTAAATGAGTCAATCAGCGAAAGTCAGAATTGAATAGTGCTTGATCTTTAAAGATAGCTATAACTGAATATTAAGAATACAGAAGAAAATGAGTACAAAAGCTTCTATTTAAGTAATATTTAAAGACTGCGCTAAGCTTGAAGAAAATGTGTTTGTGACATGAGTAGAATGTGATGTAGAAAGAAAGATGATGTTGAACAAAGAGATGTTGAGAAAAGAAAATAGAGGCTGAGTCAGATCTGAGCTAGAGACACTGACTAGCTTTAATCAATACGCAGAGTACTCGCTAGCGTACTCTGCAAATTGATTAAAGCTTCAGCCTTTTTCAGCCTTGATACGCTTGTAACATCACGTAATGAGAAAGATAAAGTCTTGAGACTCAGATGAATTCATGAAATGCAAATATGCAGACTCTCATTCTTGCATGACATATGAACACAAATCATTTCAACGTAGTCTAGACAGAAACATCATCAATCGAAGACAAATTACTGTAATCATGTTGAGACATTTTCTTCATTGATTCATTTTTCTTTGTGAAACTTGAGAGCATCTTCATCTTCACGCTCAGTTTCTCTGAGATTACGTCATTATATTACTGTGAATGTGAGATTGTATCAACGCAGTCAGAAAGATTTGAAAAGATTGCTGTCAGTTGCAGTGAGACATTTTTCTCATTAAATCATGTTACAGTAATCTTTGATGCAATGAATTCAACTTTGTCAATTCTCACTAAAGATAAACACTTTGAATCAATGTTACAACAAGCTCAGAAATCAGCTGAGTTGAGATGAAATGAGAATAATAAAGAGCGACAGAAATGAAATGATCTCAAACAGATAAAGTTGATTGAGAGAAATTCAGCTCTTTGTCAAATGAGATCATGCATTTACATTGATTGTAAAAGAGACGAGAGCAGCGAATGAAAAGACATGATAATGTTATTAGCTTGAAATGTGAAGCATGAGTTGAAGAAAAGACGTGCAATCATGAGATAAACTATAAAAAAGATGAAATAAATAAAACTGTCTTACACAGAAGTGAATCAGTCGATTAAAACGATTGATGAATGAGAAGAATAAAGAAAGCGACATTGCAAGTGCAAGATTGAGTGTTGAAAAGAAAGAATGAAGAAAAGATAAAAAAACAGCGAGAAAGATTAATACTTATAGCTTGATCATTGAAGAAAAAGTGATGAGTCAATCAATGAAAAGCATCTTGTTTCAAACAGAATGATCAAACTCAAAGAGATTAATGTCAAATTCAAAGTTGAAAAGAGTGAATATTTCATTGAAATAATAATTATTAGATTGATTAAACATTGATGAGTTAAGAACTAATTCAAGAAAATCATGAAAATGAATTACTTAAACTATTCAGAAACAAAGCACATCATTGACATGATGCTTGCGCTTCATTCTGATTATCAGAAACAGATGAGAAGCGTCGTTGATGCAATGTCAACAAGTGAATGAGAAATAATTATTATCATCTTGCAGAAGAATTCAGTCAAGACGAAAGATATACAGAAGAAATTACACAAGCTGCAAGTACTTTATGAGCTTAATGAATATAAAAACAACGAGCTAATGCTCTGAGAAAAGATGAGAAGTTTGACAAAGATGATAGAAAAGCTGACGCGTCAACACGTCGTTGCATTGACTGTCAATCAATGCATAAAGAATTAGCTGAAGAGACTGAAAAAGATAATGAGCAGACTTGAAAAAAAGTTCATGAAGAAGAGAAAACACATTGACAGCTGAGCAAAGAGAGCGAGTGTGAAGTCAATGACATCATTTGAAAGTCATCTTGTGTTCAACGTTGACATATCATCATCAGTGCAAAATCATTGCAAGAAATTTGAAGTAAAGATTTTCATTAAAGAGAAAGAAGAAGTAAAGAGAATTATGATGATAACAATGAAGAACATAGTGAGATAAGTGAGAGAGATTGACGTTGACAAGACGCTGTCGACATGCAAGAACATAAAGATGATGAAAAGATAATTGAGACTGTTGATATTTTGAATCAAGACAAAGAGCAGCAAAAAAACATTGAAGAAAAATAATTTTTGAATCAAAGAGATATTGTTGAATGCATGTTTATGCAAGATCAGTTTTGAAGTAGTGATACATAAGATTAAAGTTAAAGAAATGTTTAAAAACATAGAGAAAAAAGAAGTGAAAGCACTCATCAAGATCAACAAAGATATACATTCAGAAATGAAGATTGAGAAGATTGAGTGACTCACAAAAGAGAGTGAGCAGAAGAGATATGTTTCACTGATGATATGCATAGTCAGCGCTGAAATGATGAACAAGCTGATCAATGAAAAAGTATATCATGAGATCAACATAAAGATTACACAGTTTTATGATTTAAGCTGCAGAGTGCATCAATGTTTAAAGTGTCAAGAATATGATCACAAAATATATAAATGCAAAAACAAGCAAAGATGCATTTACTGCATGCTGAATCATTGCTTAAAGCATTGTTTTTACAAACAGACTTAAGACATGTGAAAATGTGAAGTATGTCAAGACATACACAGAGTTTTTGACTTTCAATGTCATAAACGACAAGCTGAAAAAGAAAGAATAAAGAGAGTCATAAAGCACAGACTTTTATATCATGTTGTATGAAAGCAGAAAGAACTCAAGACAGCAACATCAAAAACATTCACAGAAACATTTATTAGTTTGAAATTGTTGATGAACAACGACTTGAAGAGAAAGCAGAGATGTTCAATGAATGAAAGTCATTTGCTCAGCACAGTCATCACATCAGAAAACACTATAATGAATCACTTGATCAAGAAGTTAAGATCAAATGAATTGAAGTTAACATCAGTTACATCATTGTCAATGTTATTTTCTGTTGAGAATTTTACAAGTGAAGCAAGCACTTTGCAAACACTCAAGAGAACACAAAACAGTTTAAAATGTGAACTTTAATGTTTCAGCAAAAGAAGCATTGAGTACTACAGTACAATGTTCACAAGTTCAGAAACAAGATGATGATCATGCTATTATATGAGAAAAAAATAAAGAATTATAACATTCTGATTCTTCAAGAACTTTAATGATTTGATGATATTTTTAGAGCATACTGCTCAGCAATTGTTGACTTCATGCTGAAGAATAATGAAGATAAAATCTGTTTCTACATAAACAAGAGAATTGACAGCAACATCTGATATTCAACATAATACTTCAAAGATGTAAACACAATTATGTTATAAACATTAACAGACAATGCACAGATGATTCAGAAAGCTATATACATTCATGAAGCATACAATTCATCATTCAGAGATCATGAAATTATTTATGAAAAAGAAAATCTTTCAGACATTGAAAAGACATTACACATGTTGAAAGAAAGCATTCTTGTAAAAGACTTCAATCTGTATCACTTCACATGAGAAGAATCATTTTATTTAAAACAACATTTATTGTCAAATGAGTTAATTAAAATGATCATAAACATCAATGTATTGCTAGCATTATCTTAAGATACAATTACGAGAAATTATCAAGAATCTCAAATGATAATAAATTTGATCTTCACGACAAATGACATTATAAATCAATTAATATGATGTAAAATCAACAAAGAAATGAAAAACTTTTCAGATCATTTGTTGATATAAACAATTATAAATCTCAGAGTTTGCGAAAAGTCAGCGCGAAAATCGCGTTGCAACTGAAAGACAATGAATGAAGAGAAATTCATTAATACTTTGAAAGAACAAATGTTGAAATCATTATTGAATCATGAAACAAGACATTGATGCATAAATGAGTACATCAAGCAACTGTTGAATGCATTAAAGAAGATCATTGAGATTTTCATTCTTTAAGCGAGATCACATAAAATAATCAAAGCAGAATGAACGAAGAAGTGTATGAAGATCATCAAGAGCATGCAATGAATGAGAAGAAGCTGTTAAATAATCAACGATTAAACAGAGTACATTCAAGCATGTGACAAGAAGAGCAAGATCATCAGAAAACAGAAATGCAGTAAATATTGAGAAATCATGCAGAATGTTGAACAATTCTTGAGAGAACTGTTCAAAACTGTGAAATGAGCAAGAAATGCAGTTGCAGACACATTAACTCAAGCGACAATTCTCTTTCTGATCAAGTCAGAGTGCTCTGACATCATCACAACAACGCAGAATAAAGTGAAGATGATGTTTTAAATTCACTTTTTATCATCTTCAGAGATTCTTATGTTAAACACAATAAACTTCAAGTACTCATTCTCAATTAAAGATGACATTTCATTAATGCATCATAAAATTAAAAAAGTCATTTACAAAGCAACATCTAATAAAATGTTGAAACACACAAGATATATAAATAGAATAATGTGCAGATTCATCAACAATGAATCAAAATAAATATGCTTTCTCTTTGAAAAATGTTTACAGAAGAGAATACAGTCAACTTAGTTTAAGAATGCAATCACAATAGTGATGTGAAAGTCAGACAAGAAAGATTATTTCAATGCAAAGATATATAAATTAATTGTGCTACTTAATATATTAAGCAAAGTACTGAAATTCATCATATTTGAACATTTGCAAAATTTTGTAGAAGCTTGCAACTTAATATCAAACATTCAGATGAGAGTTTGCAAGCACAGATCAACAAATACGACTTTGCAACTAATTACAGAAAAGATACATATTATGTAAAGTGACATGAGAAGAAAAGTAGTCTCATTACTGAGTCTGAATGAGAAGAGTGCATTTGACAATGTGATGCACAGCAGACTCATACATGACATGAAGAAGAGAAAAGTTTCTAGACTGCTTCTTAAGTCTGTGAAGAACTTTCTGAAAGATTGATGCATTATGATCACAATTGATGATTACACGATGATGAAATGCAATGTAAACATTAACATATCATAAGATTCTTTGCTATCATCAATATTATATTTGTTTTACAACGCAAACTTGTTAGAAGCATGTGATGACATCAAGCTGAGAACTAACTTTACAAACTTCATGAATGACATCAATATCTTGATATACAAAGAGTTTATGAAATGCAATTGCAGAGTTCTTAGCAAGATTTAGAATAAATGCAAACAATGATTAAAAATGCATGACATCAAATTCTTGATGATAAAGTATAAGTTAATTCACTTTATGAAAACTTCTAAATGATTCAATATGAAAGCTGATGTAAAGCTGATGAAACATCAGATTGACTTGAAATCAAATATTAAAGTCTTGAGAATTCAACTGAACTTCAAGCTGAAATGAGTAATTTACATGCATCATGTTAAAGCAAAACTAGTGATTAAACAAAAGATTATGCAGACAATCATCAAGTTTACTTGAGACTCATTAATGATGATGAGTAAGCAAATATACTTCGTAATGACACGCTCTCTGCTTAGTCACGAAGTCATCATATGATATACATCACAGAGAATGAAAGATCATTGAAAGAATCTGAGTGTCAAGCTGAAATCAATGCAAGAAAGAGCATTGCAACAGATCATCAATGTTTATTAAGCAACATCAACAGAAATTCTACAAATGAAAATGAACATGATGTTGATAGATATTTACTTACAAAAGCTGATACAAAGATCAATAATAAACATGAACTCTTGAAAATCAGACAAAGTTATTGAGATGACAGTGCGTTGAATTTGCAATGACTTAATACTCAAAAGAGATTGAAAATCAAAGTTGTGCAAGACATCTTTACAGCTGAAGCGAAAGTGAATGAAAGAAACATTTAAGCAGATGAAGATAAATTAAAGTCATTTTTATACAGCGACTTTCTGATCAGAATTATTGAAGATAGTTATAGTTGCAAATAAGAAAATATCAATAAAATAATACAATCTTGACATGTTTATGTTGAAGCAAAGAGTTTACTTAAATGATAGTGACAGCAAAGATGATGTTACAATGATTGCAATGAGAATGAACTGAGAGTTAAATAAGAGACTGAAGAAATCAACTTTAGTCATCACTCATCATGATGAGCTGAAAGAATTAGTCGCAAAAATGAAACATTTTGCAGACGTAGCAATAGTGAATCAAGAGTATCATGAAAAGATATACAAAGTATACAGTAATAATCAGACTTCTTTGAAAACAGTGAAAGTTATGATATCAACAAAAGATCAGACACGTCTGCAATAAATTCAGATTATGCATGAGAGCATTCAATCTTGAGAAGTCATGCTGAAGCTATATTGAGTAGCAAGACATGCAGAAGTACTCAAAAATGAAGTGATGAACAAGATAATTAATGATGCATATAATTTATCTTTATTGCTGATTGAGCATCAGCGCATTGAAGTGATGATGAGATTGATGCTTATACAGAAATAGATCAGACAAACATGAAGAATAGTCTGAAAAGAGAAATTCAACGCAGCTCATTTTCAATATCTGACATCAAAGATGACACATCAACATCTGCAACTGCACAAGAATTATGCAAAGTCTTACAGTGCATTATTGACGCAGCTACGCATGAGAAAAATTGATTTCAATCAATTTCTATATGAAAGACGAGTACTTAATGTTGCTACAATGATGTGCAAGTGCAACAAAGATTGAATGTTGATCAAGCATGTTTTATTAACATGTTTCAAATAAAAAATAGAATGAAAGATGATGCAATGCAAAGAGAACATCACGAACTTGAGAAAACTTCTAGAAATCATGAGCATAATGACAGCAATCATTTAAATGATACTTCTGACAAGCATATTGAATCAATTTCAAACTGTGATGTCATTAAAGAATCAAATGAAAGAAAGAAAAAGTAAAGAAGAAGTAAGCTCATAAAGTTCTTGCATTGAGAACAGTTACAGTATAAAGCATAGAGAAAAGCGATAGTAGATATGAAAAGAACGCTACGCTAGCGCAGCGCTCGCTACAATATATAAAATCTTGCATAAATTCATAACGAGTGTTGAATTGAATAAAAATCAAAAAAAATTGTATTGCTCATATATAGAATGTCTGTATCTGAATGTTTATTAAACAATATTAATGAAACTCTTAAATTTGCTTATGTTGAACTTAATGAATCTTGTGAGTTGTTTATGTTATAGTAACAGACACGCAGTCTTAACAAGATTTATACGTAGTTAGCATGTAAATTTAAAAAATGTTCATGATTTAAGTTCTTTCTGCTAATCATCTTCAACAGATCAAACATGAGAATGTTCTGTCTCAATTTTTGTTGTCATGATGACAAAATACTGAATTGAATGATTTTTATAAGCAATTTTTCTTGTAGTTTTGCGTTCTATTTGACTTTCTTATCTGCATTATATACTATGTTTACTTAAAATATTATATTATCATATCATTTTTATAAATCTTGTTTATTCATTTAGTAAATTGAGTTATTATGATTTTAATTATTTCAAATTCTTCTTAAAAGTAATAATTTAATAGTTAAGCATGATGACAGTAATATAATTGTAATAAAGTTATAATAACAATTTTTTAAAATTGCAAAACAATATATTAGAAAATGAATATTGCATAATAAAATCAGAAAGTGAAAAAGCAGAAAATAAACTTTCTCTTAATATTAATGAATAGTTGACTTAAACAACACTTCAATGTAATGAATTATAAAAGAAACAAAAGTTAATAATTATTTAATCAAAGATTGAAATTCTGCAAATTATTAAAATGATAAAGAAAAATTATTCAACTTTTACTTAAGTTTTCATTAAAAATTTAAATGATTTATGCATCATCATTTTCATAGTATTAATGAAAGTAAAATGAAATCATCAATCATTTTATAAAAGTAAAGATTTTCAATGCTTTTGAAAAGTTATCATGATAAAATCATAAAAAAAAATAGAGAATAAATTCATAATGTTGAAATTTCATTTTAAAACATCTCTTGATATTTTAAAAATGATGAGAAAAAGATTTTATATTACATGATTTGTGATTAACAACGAGATTTATTTGTACATGATGTTGACTACAAATCTTTTGATTCTATTCTGCGTTCAAATAGAAGTCAAAAGAGTTTAGAGATCTCAATTCAACGCAGTTTGAATGATGTTAGAATGTTGTGTGATCATAAAAGCTGTCGTGCAGAGTTTTCATTCACGTCGTCACGTGACAACATCTTCTCTAACAGTCACAATCAATCTACGAAGAAGATTAATGACAAGTCAATGTCAGTAAGAGATGAAAAGATATACTACTAGTAGTGAAGTCGATTCAGATGTGAGTCTGAAAAATCATGATTACAAGTGATTAAAGAAGTAGTGACTCGTTGACTGCGCTGATACACTGAAACATCTTCACTTACATCAATGTCACAAACGATATTATAATGAAAAGATACTGAGTAGAATAGTCGATTCAGATGTTGAGTCTTAAGTTCATGATTACATGTGATCAAAGAAGTAGTGACTTGTCAACTGCGCTAATATACTGAAGAGACTTGATGAGCTCAACTTTTGTACTTATAGCGACAAGTCATGCATCTATCTATGTGAATGATTGAAAGCGCAGAAGAACAATCAAAACGCATTCTCTACTATCGATCAGAGCTAAGCATTGAACGACTGCAATCGCACATTTATATCACGAACTATCAACGTCTACGTGACATAAAACAAGAGCAGAATAGAGTTATTTGATACAATCACACTTTATCTTCTCATCATATGCATCTCTCTTTCACGCATATTTTCTTGCTTGATGAATGACAATCATCAAGCAAAGAACACAGTTTCAACATTACAATCATGAGCATCATGAGTGCAAAGAATCATGATCTTCACGATTGAAGATTGAAACATCGTTGTATAGAATATCATCAATGAAGAGCAGAGCAAGAACGATGCATTGCAAAGAAACAGCACAGACATGCAGTAAAAGTTTACTCAAGCGTCACGCGCTGAATAGAAGCTATAGATTCATTACTGAGTACATAGTCTCAGCATTATTGTTTCAACGACGTGCAGTCGCTGTGTAGTTGACAAGCGATTTTCTCTCTCAGAGAGTTTTGTTCATTCAATACACATAGCATAGTGTTTCTCATGAGTTGATTTAATATCGATGTCACAAGAATGTATGAAATAAATCAAATCAAATCAAATTGCATGATTTGTAACAAATAATCACAACAGATGCACAACAAATTTTGAAAAAGAGCATTACATACAAGACAGAGTGAATCTAAAGAATGATCAAATGACAATAAATTGCATAAGTTGCAGCAATGCAAGTTCAAAGAAGATTGTGAATGAAGTTGACATGTTGCAAGAAAACAGCGACATGAAGTTGCAATGCTCATGCAATGATGAAGAGAAGATAACTAACATTATTGATTTACTAATAAAGACATCAACGTTAAAGAAAGAGATGAGCAAAGATCATTCATGAAAAGAAATATCATTAAAGCTGATGCATCATCTTCGACTTGAATCAGAAGAAAAACATCATATGACTCAAGATGCATTCATCGCGAAGAATGTACAGAAATTGAAGACATTAATTCAACTGCTAAGCAAGCAGTTACAAATGCAGAAAAATACGCGTTTCTCATCAAAAATCATGTCATGAGTAAACATGATAAGAGAAGAATTATCAATGAAAGAACAACGTTTCAAAGAGAAGTCATTATTGCTTTGCAAGAGACGTGAAGTCATGATAAAAATAGCAGACAAAGAAGAAGTAGAAAAGATGCAGAAGAAAATCATTGAGCAGATTCTTCAGAGAATAACAGATGTGTCAATGAATTAATGAAATTTGATTATGTTTCTTTATAAGCTGAGTAGTAAAAACTAGACTGATCATCGAGTTGAGTTTTCATACCTACTTTCTGATTCGCTCGAGTACTCAATATCAATGTCGTGACTTGACTCAACTCATTAAGCAATCGAATATGACGTCAAGAGAGCTAAATATAGAAATTTTTCCGGTTTTTTCGCCTTTGCATTACCTTTTTGCATTATCTTTTTGATAGAAAGTCATAAAGAGAAACATGAAGAAAAACATGAAGAGAAACATGAAGATCATTTGATAGAGAGTTATGATAGAAGACTATGATAAAGAGCTATGATAGAAAGCTATAGTAGAAAGCTATGATAGAAAGCTATGATAGAGAGTCATGAAGAAAAATCATGAAGAAAAGTCATGAAGAGAAATCATGAAGAAAAGTCATGAAGAAAAGTCATGAAGAAAAGTCATGAAGAAAAGCTATGGTAGAAAAGTTATGATAGAAAAACATGAAGGTTATTTGATAGAAAGTCATAATAGAAAGTCATAATAGAGAGTCATAATAGAATATCTACCTATCTATCTTCATGTTTTAACGAGTTGAGTCGAAAATTTCAAGTCGATACTCGATTTCAACTCTCTGATTCAACTTAAATACTTGAGTTAAACATCTCGACTCGACTCAAATACTCAAGTCAAGAATTCTGACTTGAATCGAGTCTTGATGAGTTGAGAACTTGACTCGATCTCGATGACTCAACTTGTCGCGATCAGTCTAGCAAAAACATCTTTCTTCATGCAGTCAGTTCAAATGCATAAGCAAATCTGAAAAAAACTCAAGAATGAGCAAAAGAAATTATGAACTTGATGCGCATATTGTGATGAATCTTCGCAATGCTGACACATAAAATGTGCACTATAATCGACATGAACAATCAGAAGAAAGTCATTAAAAGATTGATAAAGAATAACACAAGACTTCATGAGAATTTGAAAATTTTAAGAATAGTTTTACTCAAGAAAGTAACAAAGAGCGAAAAGACTCATTCATTGCTCATCATGAAGATAACAATCGAAGCAATGATAAATCAACTGATGAACGTAAGTATGTTAAATGCATATCATGAATGCACATGCAAACTGTTCAAAAAGAACTGTTACATCACATAGTGCTTCAAATGTTAAGAATTTGATCACATGATCAGATTTTGCAGAAAGAATCAATGCTGTGTCAAGTGCACAGATAAACATCACATCAAGAGATGCATGATGTCTTTGAATAAAAGACGTTGCACTAACTGCAATGAAAATCACGAATTCTGAAGACGCATCTGTCTCAAATGATAACAGCAGATGAAACAAACGTTTGAAATCTATAGAAATAAATCATTCAAATATTCAGAAACATTTAAATACAATTGCATGCTTTTGCAATTCTTGAACTCTTTGCTGTCTTCAAGCTTTGCAGATTCAATGAATTCTTTGAGTTCAATGAATTCTTCAAGATTCACGAACTCTTTCGGTTCAATGAACTCATCAAGCTCAACAACAGTTGTGCTGAAAACACGCAGTCTAATCACTCATGAATCAACATAACAGATGATAAAAGTCAAGAAGAAACGTGTTGATTATTTCTCTTGTGTGAGTAGCGACTCAGATGAAACATCGCTTGAGCAAAGTCAAGAATAATAAATCAGAAGATAAGATAAACTCTTGATGATTAAGAATATTCAAAGAGTCTTCTCTTTGCAAAGTCAACAACAGCTATAAATAACTTTATGATAAAACAATCTTTTCTATGAATATTGCAGTACAATATCAGAAAATTCAACAACATGTGCACAATGAAAAACAAAGATTGAAATTTTCAAGAATTTCAAAAAATCACGAAAATAAATTACTTAAACTATCTAAAGACAAAGCACATCATTGACATAATGCTTACGCTTCATTCTGATCATCAGAGACAGATGAGAAGCATCATTAACATAATGTTGACAAGTGAATGAAAGATGATTATCATCATTTTGCAGAAAAATTCAGTCAAGATGAAAGATATACAGAAGAAATTACACAAGCTGCAAGTACTCTATGAGTTCAATGAATGTAGAAACAATGAGCTGATGCTTTGAGAGAAAATGAAAAGTTTGACAAAGATGATAGAAAAGCTGATGCATTAATGTGTCGCTGCATCAACTGTCAATCAGTACATGAAGAATCAGTTAAAGAGACTGAAAAAGATAATGAGCAAATTTGAAAAAGAGTTCATGAAAAAGAGAAAACATGTTGACAGTTGAGCGAAAAGAGCGAGCGTGAAGTCAACAACATCATTTGAAAGTCATCTTGTGTTCAACATCAATATATCATCATTAATGCAAAATTATTGCAAGAAATTTGAAGTAAAGATCTTCATCAAAGAGAAAGAAAAAGTAAAGAGAATCATGATGATAACAACAAAGAACATAGTGAAATAAGCAAGAAAGATTGACATCGACAAGATGCTGTTAATATGCAAGAATATAAAGACAATGAAGAAATGATTGAAACTGCTGATATTTCAAGTCAAGATGAAGAGCAGCAAGAAAATATTGAAGAAAAATGATTTTTGAATCAAAAAGATATTGTTGAACATATGTCTGTGCAAAATCAGTTTTGAAGTAATAATACATAAGATTAAAGTTGAAGAAATGTTTAAGAACATAGAGAAGAAAGAAATGAAAACACTCATCAAGATCAATAAAGATATACATTCAGAAATGAAGATTGAGAAGATTGAGTAACTCACAAAAAAGAGTGAGCAGAAGAGATACATCTTGCTGATGATATGTGTAATCAGCGCTGAGATGATGAACAAGCTGATCAATGAGAAAGTATGTCATGAAATCAACATAAAGATCACACAGTTTTACAACTTAAGTTACAAAATGCATCAGTGTTTAAAGTGTCAAGAATATGATCACAAGATGTATGAATGTAAAAATAAATAGAAATGCATTTACTGCATGCTGAATCATTGCTTGAAGCATTGTTTTTACAAACAGATTTAAAACATGTAAAAATGTAAAGCATGTTGAAACATACATAGAGTCTTTGACTCTCAATGTCATAAACAACAAGCTGAAAAAGAAAGAATAAAGAGAGTCACAAAGCACAGATTTTTATATCATGTTGTACGAAGACAGAAAGAACTCAAGACAGCAATGTTAAAAATATTCACAGAAACATTTATTAATTTGAAATTGCTGACGAACAATGACTTGAAGAGAAAGCAGAAATGCTCAACAAATGAAAGTCATCTGCTCAGCACAGTCATCACATCAGAAAACACTATAATGAATCACTTGATTAAGAAGTTAAGATCAAATGAATCAAAGTTAATATCATCTTTTATTGAGAATTTTACAAGTGAAGTAAATGCTTTGCAAACACTCAAAAGAATACAAAACAGTCTGAAATGTAAACTTTAATATTTCAGTAAAAGAAGCTTCAAATACTACAGTACAACGTTTACAAGTTTAAAAACAAGATGATGATAACATTATTACATGAGAAAAATTTAAAGAACTATGACATTTTAATTCTTCAAGAACTCTGATGATTTGATGACAGTTTCAAAGCATACTGCTCAGCAATTGTTAACTTCATGCTGAAGAATAATGAAGATAGAATCTGTTTCTACATAAACAAGAAAATTGACAGCAACATCTGATATTCAACATGATACTTCAAAGATGTAAACACAATTACACTATAAACATTAACAGATGATGCACAGATGATTCAGAAAGTTATGCACATTCATGAAGCATACAATTCATCACTCAAAAATCATAAAATTATTCATGAAAAAGAAAATCTTTCAAACATTGAGAAAATGTTGCACATGTTGAAAGAAAGCATTCTTGTAAAAGACTTTAATTTGCATCATTTTACATGAGAAGAATCATTCTATTCAAGACAACATTTATTGTTGAATGAATTAATTAAAATGATCATAAACATTAATGCATCACTAGCATTATCTTGAGATACAATTACGAGAAATTATCAAGAATCTTAAACAACAATAAATTTAATCTTTATAACAGATGACATTATGAATCAATTAATATGATGTGAAATCAACGAAGAAATGAAAAACTTCTCAGATCATCTGTCAATACAGACAATTATAAATTTCAGAGTCTGCAAAAAGTTAGCATGAAAATCGCGTTGCAATTGAAAGACAATGAATGAAGAGAAGTTAATCAATATTTTGAAAGAACAAATGTCAAAATCATTGTTAAATCATAAGATGAAATGTTGATGCATAAATGAGTACATCAAGCATCTGCTGAATGCATTGAAGAAGATCATTGAGATTTTCACTTTCTGAACGAGATCACATAAAATGATCAAAGCAGAATGAATGAAGAAGTGTACAAAGATTGTCAAAAGCATGCAATGAATGAGAAGAAGTTGTTGAATCATTGATGACTGAACAGAGTATATTTAAGCATGTGACAAGAAAAGCAAGATCATCAGAAAATAGAAATGCAATGAATATTGAAAGATCATGCAGAACGTCAAACAATTCTTAAAAAACTGTTCAAAACTGCAAAATGAACAAGAAATGCAGTTGCAGACACATTGACTCAAACGACAATTTTTCTTCTGATCAAGTCAAAGTACTTTGACATCATTATAACAATGCAAAATAAAGCGAAAATGATGTTTTAAACTCACTTTTCATCATCTTCAGAAATTTTTATGCTGAACACAATAAACTTCAAGTACTCGCTCTTGATTGAAGATGATATTTCACTAATACATCATGAAATTAAGAGAGTTATTTACAAAGCAACATCTGACAAGATGTTAAAATATACAAGATATATAAATAAAATAATATGCAGACTCATTAACAACATGTCAGAATAAATACACTTTCTTTTTAAAAAATGTTTATAGAAGAAAATACAGTTAACTCAGTTCAAAAGCACAGTCACAATAGTGATGCAAAAGTCAGACAAGAAAGATTACTTCAATGCAAAAATATATAAATTAATTGTGCTACTTGACACATTGAGCAAAGTATTGAAATTCATCATACTTGAACATCTGCAAAATATTGTAGAAGCTTGCAACTTAATATCAAACATTCAGATGAAAGTTTGCAAACACAGATCAACAGATACAACTTTGCAACTAATTATAAAAAAGATACATACTGTGTGAAGTGATATAAGAAGAAGAATAGTCTCATTGCTGAGTTTGAATAAGAAGAGTGCATTTAATAATGTGATGCACAGTAAACTTTTACATGACATGAAGAAGAGAAAAGTTTCTAAACTGTTTTTCAAGTTTGTGAAGAACTTTCTGAAAGATTGATGCATCATAATCATAATTGATGATTACATAATGATGAAATGCAGCATGAATGTTGATATATCACAAGATTCTTCACTATCATTGATATTATATTTGTTTTACAATGCAAACTTATTAAAAGCATGTGATGACATCAAGCTGAGAACTAACTTCATAAACTTCATGAATGATGTCAATATTTTGACATATAAAGAGTTTATGAAATGCAACTGCAGAGTTTTTAACGAAATTTATGATAGATGTGAACAATGATCAAAAATGCATGATATCAAATTCTTGATGACAAAGCATAAGTTGATTCACTTTATGAAAATTTCTAAATGATTCAATATGAAAGTTAATGTAAAGCTGATAAAACATCAGATTAACTTAAAATCAGATATCAGAGTCTTGAGAATTCAACTGAACTTCAAGTTGAGATGAGTAACTTACATGTATCATGTTAAAGCAAAACTAGTGATTAAACAAAAGATCATACAGACAATCATTGAGTTTACTTGAGACTCATCAATGACAACGAGTAAGCAAATATACTTCGCAATGACACGTTCTCTGCTTAATTATGAAGTCATTATATGATATACATCACAAAGAATGAAAGATCATTGAAAGAGTTTGAATATTAAGCTGAAATCAATGCAAGAAAAAGCATTGCAACAGATCATCAACATTTATTAAGCAACATCAACAGAAACTCTACAGATGAAAATGAACATAACATCAATAAATATTCACTTATGAAAGCTGATACAAAGATTGATAATAAACATGAACTCTTGAAAATCAGATGAAGTTATCAAAATGACAGTGCATTGAATTTGCAACAACTTAATATTCAAAAAAGATTGAAAATCAAAGCTGCATAAGATATTTCTACAACTGAAGCAAAAGTGAATGAAAGAAACATTTAAATAAATGAAAATGAATCAAAGTCATTTTTACACAGTGACTCTCTGATCAAAATCATTGAAGATAATTATAGTTGCAAATAAGAAAATATCAATAAGATAATACAATCTTGACATGTTCATATTAAAGCAAAGAGTTTACTTGAATGATAGCAACAGCAAAAATGATGTTACAATGATCATGATGAGAATGAACTGAGAGCTAAATAAGAGACTGAGAAGATCAACTTTAATCATCACTCATCATGATGAGCTGAAAGAATTAGTCGTGAAGATGAAACATCTTGCAGATGTAATGACAGCAAATCAAGAGTGTCATGAAAAGATATACAAAGTATACAATGATAATCAGACTTCTCTGAAAACAGTGAAAGTTATGATATCAACAAAAGATCAGACACGTCTGCAACGAGTTCAGATCATGCATGAGAGCATTCAATCTTAAGAAGTCATGCTGAAGTTACATTGAGTAGCAAGATATGCAGAAGTACTTGAAAATGAAGTGATGAACAAAATGATTGATGATGCATATGATTTGTCTTTATTGCTGACTGAATGTCAACGCACTGAAGTGATGATAGAATTAACACTCATACAGAAACAGATCAGATAAACATGAAGAATAGTCTGAAAAGAGAAATTCAACGCAGCTCATTTTTGATATTTGACATCAGAAATGACACATCAACATCTGCAACTGCACAAGAATCATGCAAAGTTTCACAATGCATTATTGATGCAGCTACGCATTAAGAAAATTGACTTCAATTAATTTCTACATGAGAGATGAGTACTTGATGTCAATACAACGATGTGCAAGTATGACAGAAATCAAATGTTAATCAAGCACATTTTATTAACATGTTCTAAATAAAAGACAGAATGAAAGATGATGCAATATGAAGAGAACATCATGAACTTAAGAAAGCTTCTAGAAATCAGAAGTGTGATGACAGCGATCATTTAAATAATACTCTTGATAAACATACTGAATCAATTTCAAACTGTGACATCATTGAAGAATTAAATAAAAGAGAGAGAAAGTAAAGAAGAAACAAGTTCATAAAGTTCTTGCATTGAAAACAGTTACAGTATAAAGCGCAAAAAAAGCGATAGTAGATACAAAAAGAGCGCTTCGCTAGCACAACGCTCGCTACAATATATAGAATCTTGCATAGATTCATAATGAGTGTTGAATCGAGTAAGAAACAAAAAAAACATCAGAAAATCATTAAAAATTCAGAAATCTTTTTTAATCAATGAAGAAGTTTGTGATTTTAACATTGTAATTATACAGAAGCAGAGTTGCAACATTAATGATATGCAATCATTTAACTCAACTCACAACTTCTTTTATCTAGTGAAAAACACGTCATCACAGTCAAGAACTTGCATATATGTAAATAAATACTTAAGACTTGATCAATGAGTAATAGAAACAGCTGAGTCAAATATCTGCTTAATCAGAATATTAACTTGCAACACAGATGATAAAATGCAGACGTTGCAACTTATAAATATTTACAATTCATGTTTACTGTTCTTTACATCTACAAAAAGATCTTTAATCATTTCTTGCTTAAGTGAGCTACTTAAAGATAACTACAAATAACTGATCATGAAAGATTTCAATCTACATCATTCTCATTGAAAGAAATGAAGATGCTTCACTTGACATGCAGCAATCAACAGTTTACTTGACATCATTACTAATGTTAAGCTGAAATTATTGCTGAAATCAGACATTATTACTCATAAGATTCATAATCAGTTTACAACTATTGATTTAGTCTTTAGCAGCGAAAAAATACAGTTCATGATATACAAGTGCAAGATTTGCATTAATCTGCATCAAGAATCAAATCATCTTTCAATTATCATAGAACTTTGTTTACAAACAACTTCAGTACAATCTTTAACTTAATGATTATGAAAGAAAATGAACACAGAAGCATTAAGCACATATTTGTATATGCATCTTTCGTCGAATCATTTTTTGAACAGCAAGATGATGATGAATGAAAGAATGTGCAAAGTAATCAAGATGTTACAAAAAATCATTGAGAAATCTACTCTTCTGACAAAGTCATCAAGTTAAGCAAAAAACTTCTGAAATTCAAACTGCTCAAAGATAGTAATGAAATCAAGATGACTGCGAATTGTATGAAAAATACAAAATACACTAGATGTGTGAAATGAATATCTGAAATACAATGATCATAAAAACAAGATCATTCAACAAGCAAAATGCACACATTTCAGATCACAAATGCATGAGCTGAGCGACACATTTAAGTCAATATGATGCTTCGCAAAATGAGTCAGAATCGAAAGTCAGCTATCTAAAAAACTTTCTCAGTTTTCATCATTGAAGTGAAGTGACATTGAATAAATGACAATGATGTTCAAGAAAAAAATTAAGATATTGCAAGAAAAATTCTTTCTCTCACTCTTTTAAACAAACATCAATAACATTGCAAACTCATTTATATTCTTGACAGTATCATCTGACTTATGCATTTCAGAAGATGAAGTGAGATAAATAATCAAAAGAATAAAAGCAGACAAAGCATCAGATATCTTAGATATTTTAAACAAAGCGCTGCAGACGAGTCTTGCAGAACTGACTTTGATACTAACGAATTTATTCAACATATATGTAATACACAGATATCATTCTAAGCAGTTCGAAAAGACTCAAATGATAGTACTATGCAAATCAAAGAAAAGTGATTATATTGATTCAAAGACATATTGACTCATTGCTTTGCTTGATATCATGAGCAAAGTTCTGAAATCAATCATGACTAAAAGATTGAGCAATATAGCTGAAATTTATCACATGCTATCTAATGCTCAAATGAAAGCAAAATGCAAGCAATTCATGATCTCAACATTAGATCTACTAGTAAATCAGATTCACATGATATGAGATTGCAAAATTAAATACATAATGTTCATGCTAAGTTTAAATATCATCAAAGCATTTAATCAAGTCTTGCATGTTAAACTTCTGCATACTTTGAAAATGAAAAGAATTTCAAACTATATAGTCAAATGAGCATGCAGCTTTCTTAAGAATCAAGAAACATTACTGAGATTTAATGAGTAAATAAGTGACATGTATAAGATAAATGCAGACATATCGCAGAGATTTCTCATTTCATTGATTTTCTTTCTATTCTTCAATGCAAGTTTGATTAAAAAGTGCAAAGCATTGAAAATTAAGATTGAAATGCTTAACTTTGTAAATGATATTAACATTCTAACATATGATAAATTCATTGAAGAAATTTGCAAAACATTGAGCAAAGCATATGATGTCTGCATGAAATAAACTCGCATTCATGATGCAACATTTGCATCAGAAAAGTATGAATTTACACACTTCATCAGAAAATCAAGAAGATTTGATATGATGACTAGCATACAAATAAAAAGCTCAATTATTAAGTCAAAATCAGACATGCAAGTTCTGAGAATACAATTGAACATGAAATTGCAATGAGATGCACATCTTTGTCAAATTGAAGTGAATTACGTTACATGAATGCTAGCACTTAGTCAACTTGAAGTTTTCACATGAGAAACAATCTTCACAAAAGCAAGACAGATATACTCAATAGTAATAAAATCAGAAATTGCATTTAAAGCATCAGTTTGACATCAGTGAGAAAAAGAGAAAAAACTGTCAAACAAAGAATGCAAACTTAAAACACTACAAAATCAGACTCTGCATCACATTGCAAAGATGTTCAAAAGAGTAAGCATTGAGATTCTGAAAGCAGAAATGTACACAAGCTCGCTGCATGTTCATTTAAACATGTTGCAAGACAAGATTATGTTACGCAGTTAAATTAATGATCATATGCAGAAAATCAGATAAGCATGCAAACTGATATGCATTTATCTGATGAATGTCAATCACATCATCTTTCGTTTTTTTATCATCAAGAAAGTAATGCTTCTGAACAATTCAATTTAAGAAGATGTGAAAATATAATTGAAATGTAAGTGATTAATTCTTACTGCGATGAATTCAACTAGTGACAGCATTGCAATAATGCAGTATCACAAAAGTCAGTGAAAGCAATGATGAAAAAAATATAGAAAATGCATTGCAGATGTTCACATCATCTTGACACAAAGATTTCATTTGTTCAACAAGATGATAAAAATGTGAAATGATCTTCAGAAAGTCAAAAGCACTTTCATCATTCATATCAGAATTGAATGCATAGATCTGAATATTTATTTGCACTTCAGAAACATTTCAGATGCAGAGAGTATGTGATGCAACTGCAACTGAAATCATCAAATGATGAAACATGTACTCATGCATTGCTTGAACTGATCACATCTGCAATCAAGAATGTTACAAAACATCAACTTCTTAAACTATTGAATAATCATCACTATCATGAGAAGTTTTAAAGCAGCTGCAAGAATGATGATGAAAATGAAGCTTCTGAAGCAATTTAAAGTGACTAAGTCATTTTTTAATGTGCAATCAACGCAAACTAATTTGATACATAGTTTCATAATGATAGTTTCAACTGCATGAAGCAGTTGTATAAACAGTGAGTGATTTTCTATCTCAAAGAGTTTTGCTCACTCAATATAAATAGCATAGAGTTTCTCATGAGTTGACTTAATCAATGTCATAAAAATGTATGAATTTATTATTATTATTATTGCATGATTTATTTTAAGAATAAATCAAAAAAAACTTTAATTTAATTATGAAAGATTATTCATGAAGAGAAATAACATTGAAGCTGATGCATCATCTTTGACTTGAATCAGAAGAAAAACATTACACGACTCAGAATGTGTTCATCGCGAAGAATGTACAGAAACTGAAGACATCAGTTCAACTGCTAAGCAAGCAGTTACAAATGCAGAGAAATATGCATCTTTCATTAAAAATCATGTCATGAGCAAACGTGACAAGAGAAGAATTATCAATGAGAAAGCAACGTCTCAAAGAAAAGTCATTGTTGCTTTGCAAAAGATGCAAAGTCATGATAAAGATAGTAGACAGAGAAGAAATAAAGAAGATGCAGAAGAAGATCATCAAGCAGATTCTTCAGAAAATAGCAAACATATCAATGAATCAATGAGATCTGATCATGTCTCTTCGCAAGCTGAATAGCGAAGACATCTTTTTTCATGCAGTCAGTTCAGATGCATGAGCAAATCTGAAAAAGACTCAAGAATGAGCAAAAGAAATTATGAACTTGACATGCATATCGCGATGAATCTTTGCAGTGCTGACACATGAAATGTGCACTACAATTGACATGAACAATTAGAAGAAAGTTATTAGCAAGCTGATAAAGAATAACGCAAGACTTCATGAAAATCTGAAGATTCTAAGAATAGTGTGACTCAAGAAAGTAGCAAAGAGCGAAAAGACTCATTTGTTGCTCATCATGAAGATAGCAATCGAAGCAATGATGAATCAACTGATGAACGTAAGTATGTTAAATGCATATCATGAATGCACATGCAAACTGTTCAAAAAGAACTGTTACATCACATAGTGCTTCAAATGTTAAGAATTTGATCACATGATCAGATTTTGCAGAAAGAATCAATGCTGTGTCAAGTGCACAGATAAACATCACATCAAGAAGTGCATGATGTTTTTGAATAAAAGATGTTGCATTAACTGCAACGAAAATCACGAATTCTGAAGATGCATCTGTTTCAAATGACAACAACAGATGAAACAAGTGTTTAAAATTTATAGAAACAGATCATTTAAATATTCAAAAGCATTTAAATACAATTGCACATTCTTATAATTTTCAAGCTCTTCGCTGTTTTCAAGCACTGCAGATTTAATGAACTCTTCAAGTTCAATGAACTCTTTGAAATTCACGAACTCTTTCAGTTCAGCGAACTCGTTGAGCTCAACGACAGCTGTGCTGAAAACATGCAGTCTAGTCACTTATGAATCAACATGACAGATGATAGAAGTTAAGAAGAGACGCGATAATCATTTCTTTTGCGTGAGTAGCGACTCAAATGAGACGTCGCTTGAGCAGAGTCAGAAACGATAAATCAGAAAATGAGATAAATTCTTGATGATTGAGAGCATTCAAAGAGTCTTCTCTTTGCAGAGTCAACAACAGCTACAAATAACTTTATAATGAATCAATCTTTTCGATGAATACTGCAGTACAACATCAGAAAATCATTAAAAATTTAGAAATCATTTTTAATTAACAGAGAAGTTCGTGATTTTGACATCATAGTCATACAGAAGCAAAGTTGCAACATTAATGACATGCAATCATTTAACTCAGCTTACAACTTCTTTTATCTAATGAAAAACATGTCATCACAGTCAAGAACTTGCATATACGTGAACAAATGCTTAAAACTCAATCAATGAGTGATAGAAACAGCTGAGTCAGACATTTGCTTAATCAGAATATTAACTTGCAACACAAATGATAAAATGCAGATGTTGCAACTTATAAACATTTACAATTCATGTTCATTGTTCTTTACATTTATAAAGAAATTTTTAATCATTTCTTGCTTAAGTGAGTTACTCAAAGATGATTGCAAATAATTGATCATAAAAGATTTCAATCTACATCATTCTCATTGAAAGAAATGAAGATGCTTCACTTGACATGCAGCAATCAACAGTTTACTTGATATCATTACTAATGCTAAGCTGAAATTACTGCTGAAATCAGACACTATTACTTGCAAGATTCACAATCAGTTTATAACTATTGATTTGATCTTTAGCAGCAAGAAAATACAGTTCATGACATGCAAATGCAAGATATGTATTGATTTGCATCAAGAATTGAATCATCTTTCAATTGTCATAGAACTTTGTTTACAAACAACTTCAATACAATCTTCAACTTAATGACTATGAAAGAAAATAAATACAGAAGCATTGAGTATGTATTTGCATATGCATCTTTCGTCGAATCGTTTTTTGAACAGCAAGACAATGATGAATGAAAGAATGTGCAAAGTTATCAAGATGTTACAAGAAATTATTGAGAAATTTACTCTTTTGACAAAATCATTAAGTTAAGCCAAAAACTTCTGAAATTCAAACTGCTCAGAGATAGTAATAAAATCAAGATGACTGCAAATTGTATGAAAAACACAGAGCACACTAGATGTGTGAAATGAATATCTGAAATACAATGATCATAAAAACAAGATCATTTGACAAGCGAAGCGCGCACATTCCAGGTCACAAATGCATGAGCTGAGCGATGCACTCTTTTTTCTCTCTTTTTTTTTCTTCATTAAGTGCATGCAGTTTATGACTATGATACTGTCTAAACGCTATGCATATGTTAAATTACATGTATTTTGATCAAAGTCGCTGCTTTATATCTTCTCATTAATCAATTACATCAATAGTTTGCGCAAATAAGCACTTTTAATCAAACAACTTCTTTCTTTTGTGCTTTCATTTTCTCGTCTATCAAAAATATGTTGCATACGTTGCATGCAACATACATAAGACACAATCTTTATGCTGATTTTCTTCTTAGCAAGAAATATTCTTTTTTCTCGTTGCAGATTTACAGTTCAAGATGAGCAAAATCTCTCACTGCTCAAATTTCAACAGTTTACTTCTTAAGCATGAGTTGCAGATGTTTCGTCAGCAATACACATGTATATCACAGTTGATTTCTTCTTTAATCACATTGACATACGCTATTGTTCTCTTGAGCTATACAGATGATGTCTTTAACTAGAAATTGATTCTATCATCAAGATATTTAAGAGTCAAAACTCAGTGAAGAAATAAGATTCTTAAGATCAACAGTTGTCATCATTGTATATCATGTCTTGCAGATGCTCACTTCACTTGTAAAATGTGCAACTCATCTGTTTTGCATTATTTATAAAGATTTTTCTCATGCAGATTGATCATGTTTTGCAGAAATGTTCATATGTTACACTTCTAATCAAACAGCGTAGTTCAATCATTCTTTACTAATTTGCTTGTGTTTCTCTTCTTTTAATGAAGTCTTTTCATCAATGTATCATTCACATATAGAATGTTTGTATCTGAACATCTGTTAAACAATATTAATGAGATTTTCAAGTTTGCTCATGTCAAACTTAATGAGTCTTGTGAGTTACTTATGTCATAGTAATAGACACGCAGTCTTAACAAGATTTATACATAGTTAGCATGTAAATTTAAAGAATGTTTGTGATTTAAGTTCTTTCTGCTAATCACTCTCAACAAATCAAACACAAAAGTGTTCTGTCTCAGTTCTTGTTATCATGACAACAAGATACTGAATTGAATAATTTTCATAAGCGATTTTTCTCGTAGTTCTGCATTCTATTTGACTTTCTCATCTGCATGTGAATTGCTTGTAGCATGTGCATTGAGATTATTAAAGTCTGCATGATCGCGAAAACTCTGCATGTGATCAATGTATAGCGCTTTATCATCATGCAGCGTTTCAATGTCATTCAAACTTTTGATAATTTCTAAACTTTACTGTAGCTAAACAGTAGATTCATAGTCAGCATTGCATACAGATAAGTTTCATTGCTGATCTGAGCAATGCACTTAAGTTGATATAATGCTTTGCAAAATGAGTCAGAATTGAAAGTCAGTTATTTAAAAAACTTTCTCAGTTTTTGTTATTAAAGTAAAGTGACACTGATTAAATAACAATGACATTCAAGAAAAAAAATCAAGATATTACGAGAAAAATTCTTCTCTTCATTCTTTCAAACAAATGTCAATGACATTGCAAACTCATTTATATTCTTGACAGTGTCATCTGACTTACGCATCTCAGAAGATGAAGTGAGACAGATAATCAAAAGAATAAAAGCAGACAAAGCATCAGATGTTTCAGACATTTCAAACAAAACATTGCAGACAGATTTTGCAAAACTGACTTTGATATTAACGAGTTTATTCAATGCATATGTAATACACAGATATCATTCAAAGCAGTTCAAAAAGACTTAAATGATAGTACTATGTAAATCAAAGAAGAGCGATTATACTGATTTAAAGACATATCAACTCATTGCTTTGCTTGATATTATGAAAAAAGCTCTGAAGTTGATCATGATTAAAAGATTAAGTGATATAACTGAAATTTATCACATGCTATTTAATGCTCAAATGAGAGCGAGATGCAAATAATTCATGATCTTAACATTAAATCTATTAGTAGATCAGATTCACACAATATGAGACTGCAAAATTAAATATGTAATATTCATGCTAAGTTTAAATATCATTAAAGTGTTTAATCAAGTCTTGCACGTCAGACTTTTGCATACTTTAAAAATGAAAAGAACTTCAGACTACATAGTCAAATGAGCATGCAGCTTTCTTGAAAATTAAGAAACATCATTGAGATTTGATGAGTAAACAAGTAACATGCGCAAGATAAATGCAGACATATTGCAAAAATCTTTCATTTCATCGATTCTCTTTCTATTCTTCAATGCAAGCCTGATTAAGAAGTGCAAAGCATTGAAAATTAAGATCAAAGTGCTTGACTTTGTAAATGACATTAACATTCTAACATATGATAAATTCATTGAAGAAATCTGCAAAACACTGAGCAGATTGCATGATGTTTGTGCGAAATGAGCTTGCATTCATGATGCAACATTCACATCAGAAAAGTATGAATTTACACATTTTATCAGAAAATCAAAAAGATTTAACATGACAGCTAGCATATAAATAAAAAGCTCAGTTATTAAGTTGAAATCAAATGTGCAAGTTCTGAAAGTACAACTGAACATGAAATTGCAATGAGATGCACATCTTCGTCAAATCGAAGTGAATCACATTACATGAATGCTAGCACTTAATTGACTTGAAGTCTTTACATGAAAAATAATCTTCACAAAAGCAAAACAAATATACTCAGCAGTAATAAGATCAGAAATTGCATTTGAAGCATCAGTCTGACATCAGCGAGAAAAAAAGAAAAAGTTGTCAGATTAAAAACACAAACTTGAAACATTACAAAATTAAGCTCTGCATCACGTTGCAAAAGCATTCAAAAGAGTAAGCATCAAGACTTTGAAAGCAGAAATGTACATAAGCTCACTGCATGTTCATCTGAACATGCTGCAAGACAAGATTATGTTACGCAGTTGAATTAACAATCATATGCAGAAAATCAGATAAACATGCAAACTGATATATGTTCATCTGATGAATATCAATTGCATCATTTCTTGCTTCTTTGTCATCAAGAAAGTGATGCTTCTGAATAACTTAATTCAAGAAGATGCAAAAATACAGTCAAGATGCAAGTGATTAACTTTCGCTGCAATGATTTCAACTAGCGACAGCATTGCAATAGCGCAGTATCACAGAAGTCAGTGAAAGCAATGATGGAAAAAATATAGAAAATGCATCATAAATATTCACATCATCTTGATACAAAGATTGCATTTGTTCAACAAGATGATAAAGATGTGAAATGATTTTCAGAAAGTTGAAAGCACTTTCATTATTCACATCAGAATCAAACGCATAAATCTGAATGTTTATTTGCACTTCAGAAACATTTCAGATGCAGATAGCACATGATGCAACTGCAACTGAAATTATCAGATGACAAAACATGTACTTATGCATTGTTTGAACTGATTACATCTGCAATCAAGAATGCTATGAGACATTAACTTCTTGAACTATCAAATAATCATCACTATCACAAAGAGTTTCAGAGCAGCTGCAAGAATGATGATGAAAATGAAGCTTTTAAAACAATTTAAAGTGATTGAGTCACTCATTCTTTAACATGCAATCAACGTGAACTAATTTGATACATAGTCTCATAATGATAGTTTCAACTGCGTAAAGCAGTTGTATAAACAGTGAGTGATTTTCTATCTCAAAGAGTTTTGTTCACTCAATATAAATAGCATAAAATCTCTCATGAGTTGACTTAATTGATGTCACAAAAATGTATAAATTTATTATTATTATTAATTATGAAAAAATTATATTTACAACTCAGCAAATATAATCTTATTTTATTAACTTTTTTAAATTTAATTAAAAACTTAATAAATTAAAATATAAACATGATTTAACAATATGCAAATGCATTGCAACTTTCAGATCAGATAATATGAAATTCAAAGTCAACTTAAGTGCTTTGCTTTATTATGAAAGTAAATTCAATGAATCAATTTACTGATTTTAAGTTTATAAATTACTTTAAAATGATCATTGATAATAATAATAATAAATTCATACACTTTTGTGACATTGATTAAGTTGACTCATGAAAGACTCTATGCTATTTATATTGAGTGAACAAAACTCTCTGAAATAGAAAATCACTCGCTGTTTATACAACTGCTTCACGCAGTTAAAACTATCATTATGAAACTATGTATCAAATTAGTTCACATTGATTGCATGTTAAAGAATAAGTGACTCAGTCATTCTAAATTGCTTCAAAAGCTTTATTTTCATCATCATTCTTGCAATTGCTCTGAAACTCTTCATGATAGTAATAATTATTCAATAATTTGAGAAGTTGATGTTTTGTAACATTCTTGATCGCAAATGTGATTAGTTCAAGCAATGTCTGAGTACATGTTTCGTCGTTTGATGATTTTAGTTGCAGTCGCATCGCGCGTTTATCAAAAATATGTTGCATACATTGCATGCAACATACATAAAACATGATTTCTATGCTGATTTCTTTCTTAGCAAGAAGTAGTTTCTTGCAGCAGATTTACAGTTCAAGATGAATGAAATCTCTCACTGCTCAAATTTCAACAGTTTACTTCTTAAGCATGAGTTGCAGACATTTCATTTGTAATACACATATGTATTGCAGTTGATTTCTTCTTTAATCATATCAACATATGCTACTGTTTTTTCAAACTATACAGATAATGTTTTCAACTAAAGATTAACTTTATCATCAAGACATTTAAAAGTCAGAACTCAATGAAGAAATGAGATTCTCAAGATCAACAATCATCATCATTGTATATTACATCTTGCAGACGCTTGCTTCGCTTGTAAAATGTGCAACTCATCTGTTTTGTGTTATCTGTAGAGATCTTTCTCATGCAGATTAATCATGTTTTGCAAAAATGTTCATATGCTACACTTTTAATCAGACAACGTAGTTTGATCATTCTTTATTAATTCGCTTGTGTTTCTCTTCTTTTAATGAAGTTTTCTTGTCAGCATATTGCTCACATATAGAATGTTTATATCTGAATGTCTGTTAAATGATATTAATGAGACTTTCAAGTTTGCTTGTATCAAACTTAATGAATCTTGTGAGTTGTTTATATCATAGTAATAGACACGCAGTCTTAACAAGATTTATATGTAGTTAGCATGTAAATTTAAAGAATGTTTGTGATTTGAGTTCTTTCTGCTAATCACTTTCAACAGATCAAATGCAAGAATGTTCTGTCTCAATTTTTGTCATTGCAACAACAAGATACTGAATTGAATGATTTTCATAAGCGATTTTTCTCGTAGTTCTGCATTCTATTTGATTTTCTCATCTGTGTGCAGATTGCTTGTAGCATGCACATTGAGATTATCAAAGTCTGTGTGATCGCGAAAACTCTGCACGCAATCAATGCACAGCGCTTCATCATCACGCAACGTCTTGATGTCATTTAAACTTTTGATAATCTTTAAACTTTACTGTAGCTAAACAGTAGATTCGTAGTCAGCATCATGTACAGATGAGTTTCATCACTGATCAAATGATCATTGATATAATAATTAACTTTAAGTTCTTTTAAAGTCAACAATGAACATAACAATCACAACACATGCATAACAAATCTTGAAAAAGAGCATTACATGCAAGACAGAGCGAATCTAAAGAATAATCAAATGACAATGAATTGCACAAGTTGCAGCAATGCAAGTTCAAAGATGATTGCAAGTGATGTTAATTCATTGCAAGAAAACAGTGACGTGAAATTGCAACGCTCACACAATAATGAAGAGAAGATAGCTGACATTATCAATCTATTAATAAAGACATTAATGTTAGAGAAAGAGATGAGCAAAAATTACTCATGAAAAGAAATAGCATTGAAGCTGATGCATCATCTTTGACTTGAATCAGAAGAAAAACATCATGCAATTCAGAACACATTCATTACAAAGAATGTACAGAAACTGAAAACATCAGTTCAACTGCTAAGCAAGCAGTTACAAATGCAGAAAAATACGCATTTTTCATCGAAAATTATGTCATGAGCAAACATGACAAAAGAAGAATTATCAACGAGAAAGTAACATTTCAGAGAAAAGTCGTTGTCATTTTGCAAGAAATGAGAAGTCATGATAAAGATAGCAGACAAAGAAGAAATAGAAAAGATGCAGAAGAAAATCATTAAGCAGATTCTTCAAAGAATAGCAGATGTGTCAATGAATCAATGAAATTTGATCATGTTTCTTTGCAAGCTGAGTAACAAAGACATCTTTCTTTATGCAGTCAGTTCAGATGCTCAAGCAAATCTGAAAAAGACTCAAGAATAAACAAAAGAAATTGTAAACTTGACATGCATATTGCGATGAATCTTTGCAGTGCTGATATATAAGATGTGCACTACAATCAACACAAGTAATCAGAAGAAAGTTATTAGAAAGCTGATAAAGAATAATGCAAGACTTCATGAAAATCTGAAGATTCTAAGAATAGTCTGACTCAAGAAAATAGCAAAGAGTGAAAAGACTCATTCATCACTCATCATAAAGATAATGATCAAAGCAATGATGAATTAATTAATGAACGTAAGTATGTTAAATGCATATCATGAATGTGCATGTAAGCTGTTCAAGAAGAACTGTTACATTACACAGTACTTCAGATGTCAAGAATTTGATCACATGATCAGATTCTGCAAAAAGAATTAATGCTGCGTCAAGTGCGCAGACAAACATCACATTAAGAAGTGCATGATGTCTTTGAATAAAAGATGTTGTGTTAACTGCAATGAAAATCACGAATTCTGAAGATGCATCTGTTTTAAATGACAACAGCAGATGAAACAAACATTCAAAATCTATAGAAATAGATCGTTCATATATTCAGAAACATTTAAATACAATTGCACATTCTTGTAATTTTTGAACTCTTCACTGTCTTCAAGCTCTGCAGATTCAATGAACTCTTTAAGATTCATGAATTCTTTCAGTTCAGCAAACTTATCAAGCTCAACGACAGTTGTGCTGAAAATACACAGTCTAGTTGCTCATAAATTGATATGACAGATGATAAAAGTTAAGAAGAGACACATTGATCATTTCTCTTGCATGAGTAGCGACTCAGATGAGACGTCGCTTGAGCAGAGTCAGAAATGACAAATCAGAAAATAAGACAGATTCTTAATGATTAAGAGCATTCAAAGAGTCTTCTCTTTGCAGAGTCAACAACAGCTATAAATAACTTTATGACAAATCAATCTTTTCTATGAATACTGCAGTACAACATCAGAAAGTCATTGAAAATTCAGAAATTATTTCTAATCAATAGAGAAGTTTGTGATTTCAACATCATAGTCATACAGAAGCAAAGTTGCAACATTAATGACATATAATTATTTAACTCAATTTACAACTTCTTTTATCTAGTGAAAAACACGTCATCACAGTCAAGAACTTGCATATATGTGAACAAATGCTTAAGACTCAATCAATGAGTAATAAAAACAGCTGAGTCAGACATCTGCTTAATCAGAATATTAACTTGCAACACAAATGATAAAATGCAGATGTTGCAACTTATAAACATTTACAATTCATGTTCACTGTTCTTTACATTTATAAAGAGATTTTCAATCATTTCTCGCTTGAGCAAGTTACTTAAAGATGACTGCAAACAACTAATCATAAGAGATTTCAATCTACATCATTCTCATTGAGAGAAATGAAGATGCTTCATTTAACACGCAATGATTGATAGTTTACTTGATATCATTACTAATGCTAAGCTGAAATTATTGCTGAAATCAGACATTATTACTTGCAAGACTTACAATCAATTTACAACTATTGATTTAATCTTTAGCAGCGAGAAAATACAGTTTATAACATGCAAGTGCAAGATACGCATCAATCTGCATCAAGAATCAAATCATCTTTCAATTATCATAAAACTTTGTTTACAAACAACTTCAGTACAGTCTTTAACTCAATGATTATGAAAGAAAATAAACACAGAAGCATTGAGCGCGTATTTACATATGCATCTTTCGTTGAATCATTCTTTGAACAGCAAGACAATGATGAATAAAAGAATGTGCAAAGTTATCAAGATGTTATAAAAGATTATTGAAAATTTTATTTTCTTGACAAAGTCATCAAGTTAAGAGCGAATGAAACCTGATTATCAAAAAATTCTCATCAAAGTTACAAGAAATATTATATCGCAAAAGAAGATTGATAGTCACTTCAAAAAATGAGAACTAAATCTTACAAGTGATGAAAATGCGCAATGCAGTGAACAACGCACTGAAGAAGACAAAGTTTGACATAATAGTTGTTACAGTGACTAAAACACAAAGAGATAACAATATTTTTTTTGGAAATTCTTACTCAACTCAACACTCATTATGAGTCTATGTGAGATTCTATATATTGTAGCGAACGCTGCGCTAGCGTAACGTTCTTTTTGTATCTACTATCGCTTTTTTCTATGCTCTATACTGTAACTGTTCTCAATGTAAGAACTTTGTGAGCTTACTTCTTTTTTACTCTTTCTTTCTTTCATTTGATTCTTTAATGATGTTACAGTCTGAAATTGATTCAGTATGCTTGTTGAGAGTATTATTTGAATGATCATTGTTATCATGCTCATGATTTCTAGAAACTTTCTTAAGTTCGTGATGTTCTTTTTACATTGCATCATCTTTCATTCTATCTTTCATTTGAAACATGTTAATAGAACGTGCTTGATTAACATTCAATCTTTGTCACACTTGCACATCATTGTAGCAATATTGAATACTTGTCTCTCATGTAAAAATTGATTGAAGTCAATTTTTCTCATGCATAGCTGCGTTAATAATACATTGTGAGATTTCATGTGATTCTTGTGCAATCACAGATGTTGATGTATCATCTCTGATGTCAGATATTGAAAATGAGCTGCGTTGAATCTCTCTTTTCAGACTATTCTTCATGTTTGTCTGATCTGTTTCTGTATGAGTGTCAGTCTTGTTATCACTTCAATGTGCTAATGCTCAGTCAGTGACAAAGACAAATTGTATGCATCATTAATTATCTTGTTTATCACTTCATTTTTGAGTACTTCTGCATGTTTCACTACTTAATATAACTACAGCATGACTTCTCAAGATTAAATGCTTTCATGTGCAATCTGAACTCATTGTAGACGTGTCTGATCTTTTATTGATATCATAACTTTCACTGTTTTCAGAGAAGTCTAACTATCATTGTATACTTTGTATATCTTTTCATGATATTCTTGATTCGCTGTTGCTACGTCTGCAAGATGTTTCGCTCTTGCAACTAACTCTTTCAGCTCATCATGATGAATGATGATTAAAGTCAATTTTCTCAGTCTCTTATTTAACTTTCAGTTCATTCTCATTGCAATCGCTGTAACATCATCTTTACTGTCACTATCATTTGAGTAAACTCTTTGCTTTGACGTGAATATGTCAAGATTATGTTATCTTATTAACATTTTCTTATTTGCAACTACAATTATTTTTGATGACTCTAATCAGAGAGTCGTTGTGTAAAGATGACTTTGATTCATCTTCATCTGCTTAAATGTTTCTTTCATTCACTTTTGCTTCAGTTGTAAAGATGTTTTACGCAGCTTTGATTTTCAATCTCTTTTGAGTGTCAAGTTGTTGCAAATTCAATGCACTGTCATCTCAATAACTTTGTCTAATTTTCAAGAGTTCATGTTTGTTATTAATCTTTGTATCAACTTTCATAAGTGAATATTTATTGACATCATATTTATTTTCATCTGTAGAGTCTTTGTTGATGTCACTTGATAAACATCAATGATTTGTTGCAATGCTCTTTCTTGCACTAATCTTAGCTTGATGCTCAGATTCTTTTGATGATCTTTCATTCTTTGTGATGTATATCATATGATGACTTCATGACTAAGCAGAGAGCGCGTCATCGCGAAGTATATTTGTTTACTCGTTATCATTAATGAGTTTCAAGTAAATTTAATGATTGTCTGCATAATCTTTTGTTTAATCACTAGTTTTGCTTCAACATGATGCATGTGAGTTACTCATTTCAGCTTGAAGTTCAGTTGAACTTTCAAGATTCTAATATTTAATTTCAAGTCAATCTGATGTTTCATCAGCTTTACATCAGCTTTCATATTGAATCATTTAAAAGTTCTTGTAAAGTGAATTAGCTTATGCTTTGTCATCAAGAATTTGATGTCATGCATTTTTGATCACTGTTCACATTTATCATAGATCTCATTAAGAACTCTGCAGTTGCGTTTTATAAATTCTTTGTATGTCAAGATATTGACATCATTCATAAAGTTTGTAAAGTTAGTTCTCAGCTTGATGTCATTACATGCTTCTAATAAGTTCACATTATAGAACAGATATAATATCAATGATAGTGAAGAGTTTTGTGATATATCAACATTCACGCTGTGTTTCATCATCATATAATTATCAATTGTGATTGTGATGCGTTGATCTTTCAGAAAGTTCTTCATAAACTTAAGAAGCAGTCTAGAAACTTTTCTCTTCTTCATGTCATGTATGTCAGAGACTAGGCTGAATCATAGATTCTATCAATATAGAGAATTGATTATTATATTACTTGAACTAGATACAGAACAATACATCAGATAATGTACAAGACAAAAGACAAGAAACGAAAGAAAAGAATGAAAACTCAACTTTTATATACATGAATTAAGTAATGTCAGAACTGAGCAGCAGTTTTATGACTTAAGATTGCAAAGACATGAAACAGATTTTGATATGATTAAACTAAGATGATGATGATTAGATTAATGACTTAGTTCAATGAATCAAGACTTTCTAAGATATCAATGATATTAGATTGAATTAACAACATATTTTATGCTCTGAGCTAGAATGATGATCTGACATCATGACAGTAACTTCTCTCTCAAAGATTAAGCTTCTGCAAGATGATGAAAAGAACAAGATGAAATGAGAATTGAAACTAGATGAGATGAGATGTAAGCGAGACAAGATGAGAGTGAGACGAGACGAGAAAGAATTGAAGATGATGATGAGAACTGAAACTAGATAAGATGAGATGAAATGAGATACAACAAGATGCATTTTATAGTGATGAAGCATTGACAAAGCAAGAATACATTTGAGTCACATTTAAGTTAGATTTGAGCGAGACAAAGTGAGATGAAGATGAGACACAATAAAGCAAGATGCATTTTATAGTAATGAAGCATTAAAATTGAAACACATCTGAATCACATTTGAGTCAGATTTAAACAAAATGTCTGAGTCAAATCTAGACAAGATCTGAGTCAGATCTGAGTAAGAAAGAGACAAAATGCAGTTTAATGTAATGATGCACAGATGAGATTAAAATACATTTAAGTCAGATTTGAATCAAATTTAAACAAGATTTAAGTCAGATCTGAGCTGAATCAAGATGATGAAGATTGAACTTAAAGTTCTTGATATTGACATTGAGACATTACACATGACAATACATGTGATTCTTTAACGACAGAATTGACGAGATGATATTCATTAAGCATTTGCTCACAATTATTCAGAAGATGAAAAGATTCTCAAGTAGAAAAGTAATCTTTTCAATCAATGTAATACTTGAGCAGAGATGAGTCATAATGTTTATCACGCTTGAAGTTTAGTATGCTGTTTACATATCAGAATCTTTTGTCATTCTCAACGACAATGAGTTCTTAAAATTTCTAACGTTGACTTAAAAGAAAATCACTTGCGATATGATTCAGAAGAATGACATGAAAGATTAAATGAATCTTCATGAATGTTGAAAGATTTAACTCAATGATCAGAGAATTATTCTTGAAGATACACTTGATCTTGAAGAAATCAATGTTACAATCATTTAACTTGACAGCAAAGTGAGCAATGCTGAGATTGCAAGCATTCAGTCAAACTTCATCTTCAACGAAGTATCTAGAACAAGAACGACAAGAGAGATTGACATTGAATTTGTAAATGATCTGAGCTATAAGCATTTCATCACGTAGATGCTCAGTTAGTTTCTTCATCTTCTTGATGAACTCTTTAACATTGATTAACTTGTTTCAAGCTTGAAATGTAAGATTCTTAAGCAAAGATTCAGAAGATTTAAAGTTTGAACGTGAGTTCTGACTTGAATTGATCAAGAAGAGTGATGTTAAAGTGATTGACAAAGATGTGTTATTAATCGCGAATTCAACTTTGAAAAGTCACTTAGCTCAGTTATCTTGCATGTAGTTGACATAAACTCGAAGATAATGCTTCATGACAGCATTAAATCTCTCAATTTGATCATCAATCTTGAAATGATATGCTGTAAATAACTTAATGTTTATCTTCAGCATTTTACACATATGCTTTCAAACATTGAAGATGAATTGTGTATCTTGATCAGACATGAAGAACTTGAGTAAATCATGATGTTTTCAAACATGAGCATAGAAGCTGTTGATAGCTTCTTCAACTTTCATAGAGATGATGAGAACTAAATGTCTCATTTTACTAAAATGATCAACGAAAATTAGCACATATTTATATGTGATATTCATGAAGATACTGAGCGATAAAAAATCTACATAGTTCATGAAAACATCATGTCAGCGATGTTCAAGAACTGAAAGAAAACACAATTATTCTTAAGTTTATTGTCTAGAGAGCTTGAAACATGTACACACGTGATAGTTTCGTACGAAGCGCTGAACATACTTATATATGTTGAGTCATCAATAAATTCAACTGATCAGTTCATAGCTCTTGACTCTTTTTGAATGATCATTAATGACATTGTCATAAGCAAGCTGAATAATATGAAAACGTAGTTTATCGAAGTTGAATACATATCTTCTCTTTCAAAAGTACAGATGATTCTCATGTTCTTCACACTTAACTAGAGAGATCTTGTTATGATGACGTGCTTCACTGCAAAGCGCTTCAATTATCTGAGTTGCAAACATGACATTGACTTCAACTTGTTCTCACAGTGTCTGAGTGAAAGTATCAGCAAAATCTTCATCAAGATTCAAGATGTCTTGATCTAGCTGAGATTCTAGATCAGATTCAATGATTTCAACGTTGAATTCTTCGACTTCTAGATTTATGAGAGCTAAAGTCAGTAAAAGAACTGAAAAGACTGAGAACAAATGTAACTGAACTGAATCTAAGATGATGATTTGTGACTGAAGCATCATGACTTTGATGTCAAGAACATTAAAGATGAGATTCTCAACAATCTTGAAGTTTAAAACATGAGTTTTCAGAATTGTTTGATGTTGATATTAATGTCAAGAATCGAATATATTTTTCTTCTTAGAAAAATCTTCTGAGCGATGTGTCAATTTATCGTTGATCTTGTCAAGATGATATGTGATGTGATAGTTGAATCTAGACAGAAACTCACTTCAACAAGCTTAATGATGACTCAACTGCTTAGTTGACATGAAATACTCAAGATTTTTGTGATCTATGATCATCTCAACAGAACAGATAAAGTTTTCAAGCTCTGAGCATCATTCTTTGAATGCGCAAACAATGATCATGAGTTCTTTATTATAAATCTCGTAGTTACACTTGACTGAATTATGCTTCTTGAAAAAGTAAGTGATTGAATGAAGAACTTCGTTCTCATCATATTGAAAGAGAATGTCTTTGAACACATAGTTTGAAGCATCAATTTCTATCACAATTTTATGATCTGAATTGTAGTAATGTAGAATAACATCAAAAGTGAATGTTTTCTTAAGAGTGTTGAATGTCTTTTGACATTTCTGAGATCAGACAAAGAATTCAATCTTTCTGATGAAATAAGTGAGTGAGTTAGCTATTCTGCTATAGTCGTAGATAAATCTTCTATAAAAGTTCGCGAAATCTAGAAAACTCTGAACGTCTTTAACGTTGATTAACATAAATCAGTTGACAATGATATTTATCTTGAATGAATTCATCTTGATCTCTTCAATGATGATTATCAATTCTAAATACAAGACTTGAGTGACATGAAACTTGCATTGATTATATTCATCTGAAGATCTGCTTCTTGCAGCTTTCGCAGAATGAGTTTAACATGAATCTCGTGCTTAAGTTCATTGTTTGAATAGATCAAAATATTATTCAGATAAGCGATACAAAACTTATTTAAATGTTTACAAAGAATATTGTTGATATATTTCTGAAATGAGATGAGTTCATTGCATAAATTAAAGAGCATAACTAGATACTTGAATAATTTAAATTGAGTGCAAAAGATAATGAAAGCTTCGTCTTCTTCTTTGATTCAAAGATGATTAAATGTGAAGATGATATCAAGCTTAATAAAGATTTTGACTTGACTTAAATAATTCAGCGTTTCTGAGATCAAAGACAAAGAATATCGATTTTTGATGATGATAACGTTCAGATCTCAATAGTTCATGCAGAAGCAAAGTTTTTCTTTGAGTTTCTTGATGAAGAAAACAGAGATGATCGTCTGAAAGTAATTGACTCAAATGAACTCTTTGCTCAGATTCTCATTTAAATAACATTGAAGTTCTAGAATTTCATCACGACTTATGTTGTACAAAGCGAAGACTGAGAATTGAGCATCTTCTTTAAGATGTATGACATGATCATGAGTTCAATGCAAAGACAAGATATCGACGTTTTTCTTGAAGAAAATATCTAGAAACTTGAAGTATCTGAGCGAAAGAATTGTGACTGAGTCGACGTTCTTGCTTTGTCAATAGATCTCAAAATCTTCTTGAGTCATGAATGTAGTCAAATGAATTTTCTTTTTCATTTAATGAAGATTTTAACTGTAATCTTTAGCATAGATGCTATTCTTGAAGCGAGACGAAGATTGAGCTGATTAAGTCACGCTGCGCGACTTTAATTCATTAGATGAGACTGAATCAAGATTCAGAAAGTCATTGATTTTCTTTAAAGTAATGCTAAATACTTCAATGTCTTTGTTATGAGTAACTCGATCAAAGCATTGAGCTTTTAACTCAACTATGTCAAGTTGTGTAGAAGATCAATTGCATTGATTTGCTTGAAAGACATTAGAAGTTCTAAAAGAGAAAGAATTGTGACACTTGATTTTAAAGAAGTATTCTTTTTGAATGACTTGAAGAATACGACTAAAAACTTCTTGTTCTAAATGATGAATGAGATTGAACGAGATTTGTTTCTTGTGAACAGACGAGAAACTGAGTTGCTTCTTCTGAGTGAATTGAAAGCTAGATTGCTCTTCATAAGTAAGCTGAGTACTGAATGATTCTTCTTGAACAATTCGTGAACTGAATTGCTCTCTAAGAACGAACTGAGAACTAAATTGCTTCTTAAGAACAAACTGAGAACTGAATGATTTTTCTTGAATCATTCGTGAACTGAATTGCTCTTTAAGAGCGAACTGAAAACTGAATTGCTTCTTAAAAGCGAATGAGAGCTGAATGATTCTTCTTGAACAATTCGTGAACTGAATTGCTTTCTAAGAGTGAACTGAAAACTGAATTGCTTCTTACGAGCGAACTGAATTGAAGCTACTTCTTTAGCTTTCAACAAGACATTTTCTTCTGATCGATTGAAATCATAAATCTTGACGAAAAATTGACAATAATGACTAAGACAGAAGAGCGAGAATAAGACGAGAGTATTGTGTTCAAAATTAATGTACACGAAGTGATGATGAAGTCATGAAAGACTTATGATGATGAGATACTAATTTAATTCAGTGACATAGAAGAATAGTCTTTCAACATGTTTATCGAGAATCATTGTAAACTTGACAACATAAGTAATGTCATTGATTAAAGTGACTTGATCATTAAATTCTTGAAGTCTGTAAGAATGAATCAACAGATGCAAGAAAAGATGATGTTGTTGCATGAATGATTTATTCATAAAGACATAAGCAAAGACATCACTATCAATCAGAGCGAAAGCAGAAACTTTAGATTAAGCTTGATGAAGAATATAGAATATTATCATGTGACTATTTTTGAATGTTGAATTGAATTCAAAGAGTTTCAAGACAGATTTAGTGAAAAACTTTCTATATGATTAAAGTAAAGATGAAAAGATTGATGTTAGTAGATAAAATGATATGTATATAGATTTCTGAACGCAACTTAGCTCAAAAACTAGACTTTTCTTGAATACAACGAAACTTTTTCATTTATGCTGATGACGTTGTTGTTGTTGATGTTTATGATATGCAAAGTAAAGAACTTCTTATTTGAGCATTCTTTAGCAATTTTGCTCGAATGTTGCAACTTGCAGTAGTAGCACAGCTTTCACTTGTTGCAGATTTTCTTGATCTCAGAAACGATTAGAATCTTATCTTGAACGATGATAATGACAAAGCTTAGATTCATTAACTCATTGAGAAATAAGAGAGAAAGAGACAAGAATACTGTTGAAACAACAGTCATAAAGATGATAATTCTAGAACTCAGAGAATTACTAGTTGACATAAAGATGTTCTTGACTTTGACGAGTGAAACAAAGAAGAAGATGATGAAGTGAGATTAATGATGCTTAAGCTGTTGAAGTTCTTCATTGATTTTGAAGAATGCTTAAACTCATTGATGAAAAATGAATGATCGAGTTTCATCAAGATTTTATCAGAAGAAGATGATGATTTGAGTGATATAACTAACATTGCATTTCAAACAGTCAATTAATGAAAAGTCTTTCATCAAGAAATGTTCTTTCTTCTGATAGAAGAGATTGTAGTAGTTGACAAAGCTATCTGTGTCTTGCTTTAAAGTTTCACGAAAATATAGTTGAACATCTTTTGACTCGAAAGAATTGTTGCAGCAATGATGCAACTTGTGTTGTCAGTCTGCAAAGATGAGAATAATACAGAGATCATTGACTTAATATTAATTCATTAGATTATGAGTCTTCTTATTTATGATGAGTCATGACTTGACATAAATGATCTTGACTCGATGAAAGAAGTAATGATTGTCGTTTACGTTCATGCGCTGTATCAGATTCTGCTCTCAGACATTCAAATGATCTTTGTTCTTCTCATACTCAAATATGTTGAAAAGCTTTTCAAATCTAATGAAGATTGAGACAGCAACAGAATTTGCAGAGACTTGAACATCAAAGAAAGATTGATTGTGCAAAGTTTATGCAACAATCTGAGCTATCATCACAAGAGACTGAGAATTCAATTCTTGATAAACTGAAGAACTAAAAGCAATGAATGAGAATGAGATGATAACATCATGTTGTTAAACTTGATTTTGAAGCTCACGCATTATGCGAAAGACTTCAACTGAATTTTTGATCATACTTTAAGTGAACTGTTCAACAGCACGCTTGTCGTTGATTAAGAAATGATGAGATTGCTTCATTTAAGCAAGAAGATAACTAGACAAGATTTCAATATATGAAAACGTTGCAAGAAGTGTAGATCTTTCGTAATGTCAAAGACTAGACTGAATCATAGATTCTATCAATATAAAGAATTGATTATTATATTACTTGAACTAAATACAGAACAATACATCAGATAATATACAAGATGAAAGACAAGAAATGAAAGAAAAGAATGAGAATTTAACTTTTATATACATGAATTAAGTAATGTCAGAACTGAGCAGCAGTTTTATGACTTAAGATTGCAAAGACACGAAACAGATTTTGATGTGACTAGACTAAGATGATGATGATTAGATTAATGACTTAGTTCAATGAATCAAGACTTTCTAAAATATCGATGATATTAAATTGAGTTGACAACATATTTTATGCTTTGAGCTAGAATGATGATCTGACATTATGACAATGTACAAGTTTGCTGTGTATCACATTGTTAAATGCATTTTCTTCATTCAAACTCAGCAGTAAGACTACTCTTTTTCTTGTATCACTTCACATAATATGTATCTTTTCTGTAATTAGTTGCAAAGTTGTATCTGTTAATTTGTGCTTGCAAACTCTCATCTGAATGTTCAATATTGAATCACAAGCTTCTATGATATTTTGCAGATGTTTGAATACAATGAACTTCAGTACTTTGCTCAATGTGTTGAGTAGCACAATTGATTTATATATCTTTGTTTTGAAGTAATTTTTCTTGTCTGACTTTTGCATCACTATTGTGACTGCGCTCTTAAACTGAGTTGACTGTATTCTCTTCTATAAACATCTTTCAAAGAAAGAGTGTATTTGTTCTGACGTGTCATTAATGAGTTTGCACATTATTTTATTTATGTATCTCATGTATCTTGATGTCTTGTCAGATGTCACTTTGTAAATGACTTTCTTAATCTCATGATGCATCAGCAAAACATCATCTTCAATTGAGAGTGAGTACTTGAAGTCTATTGTGTTCAGCATGAAAATCTCTGAAGATGATGAAAAGTGAGTTTGAAACATCATTTTCACTTTATTCTGCGCTGTTGTGATGATGTCAAAACATTTTGACTTAATCAGAAAGAGAATTGTCGCTTGAGTTAATGTGTCTGCAACTGCATTTCTTGCTCATTTCACAGTTTTGAACAGTTTTCTCAAGAATTGTTTGATGTTCTGCATGATCTCTTGATATTCACTACATTTCTGTTTTCTGATGATCTTACTCTTCTTGTCACATGCTTGAATGTACTCTGTTCAATCATCAATGATTCAACAACTTCTTTTCATTCATTGCACGCTCTTGATGATTTTCATACATTTCTTCGTTCATTCTGCTTTGATCATTTCATATGATCTTGCTCAGAAAGTGAAAATCTCGATAATTTTCTTCAATGCATTCAGCAGTTGCTTGATGTACTCATTTATGCATCAACGTTTCATCTCATGATTCAATAGTGATTTCAACATTTGTTCTTTCAGAGTATTGATGAATTTCTCTTCATTCATTGTCTTTCAGTTGCAACGCGATTTTCGCGCTAACTTTTTGCAGACTCTGAAATTTATAATTGTCTGTATTGACAGATGATCTAAGAAGTTTTTCATTTTTTCGTCGATTTCACATCATATTAATCAATTCATAATGTCATCTGTCGTGAAGATCAAATTTATTGTTGTTTAAGATTCTTGATAATCTCTTGTAATTATGTCTTGAAATAATGTTAGTGATGCATCAATGTTTATGATCATTTTAATTAACTCATTCAACAATAAATGTTGTTTTGAATAAAATGATTCTTCTCATGTGAAGTGATGCAGATTGAAGTCTTCTACAAGAATGCTTTCTTTCAACATGTGCAGCATCTTTTCAATGTCTGAAAGATTTTCTTTTTCATGAATAACTTCATGATTTCTGAGTGACAAATTGTATGCTTCATGAATGTGTATAGCTTTCTGAATCATCTGTGCATCATTTGTTAATGTTTATAGCGTAATTGTATTTACATCTTTGAAGTGTCATGTTGAGTATCAGATGTTGCTGTCGATTCTCTTGTTTATGTAGAAACAGATTCTATCTTCATTATTCTTCAGTGTAAAGTCAACAATTGCTGAGCAGTATGCTCTGAAAATGTCATCAAATCATCATAGTTCTTGAAGAATCAAAATGTCATAGTTCTTAATTTTTTTCTCATGTAGTAGCATTATCATCATCTTGTTTCTGAATTTGTGAACGTTGTACTGTAGTATTCAAAGCTTCTTTTGCTGAGATATTAAAGTTTACATTTCAGATCATTTTGTATTCTCTTGAGTGTCTGCAAAGCGCTTGCTTCACTTGTAAGATTCTTAACAGAAGATGATATTAACAATGACGTGACTGATGTTGACTTCAATTCATTTGATCTTAACTTCTTGATCAAGTGATTCATTATAGTGTTTTCTGATGTGACGACTGTGCTGAGCAGATGACTTTCATTCGTTGAGCGTCTCTGCTTTCTCTTCAAGTCGTTGTTCATCAGCGATTTCAGACTGATAAATGTTTCTGTGAATGTCTTTGACGTCGCTGTCTTGAGTTCTTTCTGCCTTCGTACAACATGATATAGAGATTTGTGCTTTGTGACTCTCTTTATTCTTTCTTTTTCAGCTTGTCGTTTATGACATTGAGAGTCAAAGACTCTGTGTATGTCTTGACATGCTTCACATTTTCACATGTCTTGAGCCTGTTTGTAAGAACAGTGCTGAGATAACAATATTGCTTTAATGATTTCAGAGAAATACATTGCGAAAGCTCTACTGAAGCAAAGAGATATATGAGAGCATATATTCAAAGTCAAAAGTATCAAGAAGAATGAAAAATGATACAAGATAGTGATACACAGTCTGAAAATTAATATCTTCAACATGAAGATTGAAATGAAATATCTGAGAATCAAGCTAGAGAAGTACAACTCTGAAGTGAAGCTGATAATCAATTCAATATGATTATCAAAAGATGAAAATAAAGCAAGAAAGAATCATGCTTCAATGATACTGACGTTCAAAATCGAAGTTAAAGCACAAAAACATCTGAAAAAATGAGTTCTAGCAGCGAGATCAACATATCGAACGATTGAATATCGAGATTATTGATCAAGCGATCAGTGTCGAAAATGTCAAACATTTGAACATTTGCAGAACAAGTGCAATAAATCATCAAGATGCTTGTTTTATGAACGAAATTATCTGACATGAAAGCATAAATGTCAATTACCTACGTGCAAAGACAAGCAATCATGCAATCACATGATTTCTAGATGCTGCAACTGTCAAAATGCACACTTCGCAAACAGCGTAATGTGCAAAACATATCAGACAGCTCAGTCTATTAACTTGCAAAAAAATCATCTAGTCATGAAATTGTAATAAGTAGTGCAGTCAAAATGTCACAAAACAACGCAAATGACAAAAGCTTTGCAAACATGTTAAATATTCAAATTCTACAGCACAATTGTGCAAGGTCAACGCAAATTATGCATGCATGCATGAAATTTGCGAAAAACAAGACAGATATTGTTATACTACAAGAATCATGAATGAAAGATGAAAATATAACAATTTCGCATTCGTCGTTTATCTGCATCAAATCAAATGTTCAGAATACTTGTGTCAGAATACTGATATTTGTTGCGAAAAACATAAAGAAATTTACATGCACATCAAGATTAGACATAGTCAATAGCGAAGATATGCAAGCAATATCAATAGTGAACAATAAAATTCAGAAGAAAATTTTATTGTTCAATATTTACAACGAAAAGTCACAAAACGCAGATAACGAGCAATTATACATGATTGAGCGAGAATTGGCAAAAGTTATGCTAAATTCTGAGCAAAAAGTTATTATCATTGAAGACTTTAATGTACATCATAGCTGATGAAACGCAAAAATTTCAAACTCTATTAGAACGAAAGCATTAATAAATTGAATAAATTTACATAAGTGCAATCTGATTAACACTTCTGATATAAACACATATCACAGCTATTTGAGTCAGTTAAGCTCAATACTTGACTTAGCATTTGCATCAAAAAATATGTGCAATCACATCAAGAATTGACATATAGATGAGAATGCAAACACAGAATTCAATCATGAAGTAATTCTATTTACAATAGTTACAAAAAAAGTGAAGTTGATCGAAAATTCATTGAACACGTCATACAATTTGCAAAAAGTCGACTGAAAAGACTTTGAGAAGCATTTGCAAAAGACGAAAGACAAAATGATTGTTAAGATGCAAAGAATCACGAGTTTAAAAGCAAAAGTCATTTATTTGACTGAATGCATTAAGAATACAGTGAAATTATTCGTATTTAAACAGCGAATATGCGCAAAATCAAAATTCTGATGAAACAATGAACTCATTGAAAGATGAAAGACTCTGTCGTCAAAAAAGCGAATCTGAAAAAGATGCAGAAGTGACGACGCATGAGCAAAGATAGTGCAAATGCAAAATTCGTATCATGATGCAATAAAGCTGATCAAAAATCAATTCTGAATCAATTTTTTGAACAATGTTGAAGAGAAAGAAGTGTTTCAGACATACAAGTTCACTAAATCATGTTTAATTGAAAAGCTATCTTCAATACAAAACTTGCAAAAAGAATTAAAGATTGAATTCAATGAAAAGTGCAAGACATTTCTGAAAGCAATGTACTCATCATCTTTGAAAATTCAAATCAATGAAGAATTACTATTGAACGAAAGTATACAATGATCAAGAGTTATCGAAGGGAAAATCAAGTACGCTATTAACTTCTCAGCACTCAGAAAAGCACTTGAATCAGACGAAATGTCATTTGCAATCATACAGCGAGCGTACAAAACTATATTAAAAATCTTCAATTTAGTGTATTCAGATTTGATCAAAAACAACTATCATTTAAAGATATGACGCGAAGACACGAGAATTATTCTAAAAAAAATCAAACAAGTTGAATTATTCAATTTTGAAGACATACAGAATTATTACGCTGTTAAACTGTTTAGGCAAAGTAGCAGAAAAAATAATAGCAGTGCAACTGTCATACACAGCTGAAATTAACAATAAGCTGCTGAATTTTAAAATCAACAACAAGATTTATCTGTATGAGATGCTGACTATGAATCTTCTGCAAACTATGCTTGTCAGAAGAGCTGAACAATCTCATCAACATTGACAAAGCAGTAACAGCGCTTTACTCATGCATTGAGCTCACACACAGTTGAAGAGCAAGACAATAACAACGCGATCATTGATGCATTGAAGCTCACATATACACAGAAGAACAGCAACGTCTTTGCGTATATGCTGCAATTCACATACGACATACACATATATACTGCGAAGGCACGACTCAGCTTTTGCGCACATATGAACAGATGTGATGCAGTAAATCGATCGGTTTTTCGCATTTTCAGATCGATTTACACGCAGCGCAATCACACACAGAGCAGTAACAGTGCTTTATTCACATGTTGAGCTCATATACAATACATACACATATATTGCGAAGGCACAATTCAGCTTTTGCACACATACACATTTGTGCAATGCAATAAATTGATCGATTTCGATTTTCTGATTGATTTACATGCATTGCAATCACATACACTGCAAAGACACGACACAGACTTTGCTCATATATACAGAACAACAGCAACGTCTCTGCACACATGCTGCAACTAATATATGACATTCACACAGTTATTGCAAAGACACGACTCAGCTTTTGCGCACATACACATCGATGCAACACAGTAAATTGATCAATTTATTGATTTTCTGATCGAGTTACATGCGTCGCAAATATATACATTACGAAGACACGACACAGTCTTTGCTCATATACACAGAATGACAGCAACGTCTTTGCGCACACGTTGCAACTCATATACATCACACACACATACATTGCGAAGGCACGACTCAGCTTTTGCACATCTACACGTCTGCATAATGCAGTAAATCGATCAATTTATTGATTTTCTGATCGACTTACATGCGTCGCAAATACATACACTGCGAAGACATGACACAGTCTTTGCTCATATACACAGAACAACAGCAACGTCTTTGCGCATGCGTTGCAACTCATATACATCACACACATACACATTGCGAAGGCACGACTCAGCTTTTACGCATCTACACGCTTGCGTGATGCAGTAAATCGATCGATTTTTCGCTTTATCAGATTGATTTACATGCATCGCAATCACATACACTGCAAAGACATGACACAGTCTTTACTCATATACACAGAACGACAGCAACGTCTTTGCGCATGCGCTGCAACTAATATACGACATTCACACAGTTATTGCAAAGGCACGACTCAGCTTTTGCGCATATACACATCTGTGCAACGCAGTAAATTGATTGATTTTAATTTTCTGATTGATTTACATATGTTGCAGTATACACAGAATGACAGCAACGTCTTTGCATATGCGTTGCAACTCATATACATCACACATACATACACTGCAAAGACATGATTCAGCTTTTGTGCATCTACACGCTTGTGTGATGCAGTAAATCAATCGATTTTTCGATTTTCTGATTGATTTACATGCGTTGCAAATACATAAATCAAAGCTTATTTAGTTCGTTCAGCTGAATGATTACACAGTGAACTCGAAAGCTCACGTTGAAGTGATCAGCATTCATCTACATAGATCAAAGCTCACTTAGCTCACTTGACTTGATGATCATATAGACAAGTCGAAAGTTTATATTAAAGTGATCAGATTTCACAATTTTGAATTGTTTATGTGATCACTTGATCATATAAACAGTTCATGCGCTCATATGCACAAACTATCAATGTGATTGATCAATGAGAAAATATACAGCAGCGATTATAGCTAGATTACATGTAATTTAGTGTGAGAATGCATCTCATTGACTATGAACGATGCGTGTCTGCAAGACTAGCTCGCAAGGTTAGATCAAAGAAGCTAACGAGTGAATAAAGATAACAACTTAACAGAAGATAAAAACTTTACGAGCTTTCGCTTTCGTTTCTTAGCAATTAGTTCTATCATCAATAGAGTGCTATCTTATTATCTTTTACTACGCAGTTTCACGTAAAGAGATCTCGTCGTCTCACAATTCTAATTGCTTCATTCGCACGAAGCTGCTCAGTAAGAAATGTCAAACACGCAGCGACTCATCAGAAGTTGCATGATCAAAAGAAGTGATAACTTCTCTTACACTGAGAATTCATCGTCTCATCAAAACAGATCTGAGAATTACGCATTTAAACATGCAGATGAGAAGTTCAAATCGCAAGAATTTAATGAACAGACAGATCATATCTCTTGATAATTGACAAGCGAAGTACGCAAGCAGTTAAAGAATCTGAAGGCGCAGAATGTACTGCTTGCCTTGCAACTTTGCATATTGAAACTTGAGCGAGAGACTTGATCAATCTCTGATCATTGACATCAACATAGTGATGATCACTATTGAAGTGATGCACGCAAGCATGCTAATCGATCTCGCAAGTCTAGAGAGCAAAGCGTCATGAACTACAACTCTTTGATGTTCTGACTGCGAGACTGCAAAGACTTCATAGTTGTGATGTCATCTGATTTCATCATGAAACAAGAGAAGCTGCGATGATCTGCATCATACTTATCAGAGAAGTCTTGTAATCAGTGATGAGATCATGTGATAAGCATGCACAATCATGATGAGAAACTCAACTGAAAGTACTACATTAAATACTTGCGTGCTAAACTTAGCAATTCTGAAATTTGCAACTTTCAAACAAAATGTTGACTCAAGACTGCAAAGCAGTGAGTTGATCAAAGCATCACGAATTTCAAACAGTATCTCATCAAACTGTATGCAGATCTGAACTATCATATATTCAACGAGACTTGCATGATGTACTTGCGAATGAAGATTAACAAGATCATTATAAATGAGTTTCTTCGCATTTCATACATCTTTATCAATTATGTCAGTCTGCTAAAGCATCTTATAGACATTGACTTGCATTTGCAAGACACTGACACATTGTCGAAGCTACATTCGCAGCAAGATAAGAGTGTGATGTCTCAGAAGAATTCTCGATTCTTGCATGAGAAGACGAAGTCTGTCGCTGCAACGAAGAATTCGAAGTTCTCTGCTTCGAGCATGCAATTTAAAGACAATGCAACACTTAAGTTCAGTGAGTTCAAGCAAGATGCTGCTTCATTCAATCTTACATGCTGATCATGCAAGAAGCTGAAACACAAGATTGATAATTTAATGTGTTTCAACTATGCATTCAGGCAAGAGACTTGCAATCATGACGAAGAGATGAAAAAAGAGAAAGTCTGATGTTCATCATCAAATCATTAAATATAACTACGAAAAGACGATTGTCACATGCATTAATGATATCAGTATTGACAAACGTCTCTGAGAAAATGCGCGAAGCTCACTGTCTTATTGACTCTGAGATCAAGCGAAACTTTATATCACAATCATGAATAAAAAAGCATAAGTTATTGAAGAATCATGCAATTCTGAAACAGATTCAGATGATTAATGATCGTTGAATTCTTTGCTATGATATGCATCAGATTAATATTGAGTTGATCAATCATAAGAAAGTTCGCAAGAGCTGAAACATTGAGTTTCATGCTGTGAACATGCAAGAATATAATATGATTCTTGACTACTCATGATTAAATGAGATTAACTTGAATATTCGTTGACGCAAGCATCGTTGATCGTATTGAAAAAACAGCACTCAGCGTGCAAAGCAAATACAAGTTAGTCTGTGCAAGACATCAAAATTTGTCGAGCTGACAATGCTTGCAGCTAAGAGAAGAGAAAAGACTTATGTAACTTTGCTTTATCAGCTGCTATCTACAGATGACTTATTGCAGAACGCAGATCATCAGACTGCAAGATGCAATGCGCTTCAAGCGAAAGAATCAGAAATATTCTTTGCTATTCAAGATTTCAAGAAAGTGTTTTCTGAGATTCTTTCTGATAGTTTGAACATGCATGATCAGATGAAACATCTCATTGATCTGATGAAGAACAAAATGTCTTGCATCAAATCTATTTATAAAATGACATGAAATGAGCTCGCTGCAATATGAGACTATTTAGACAGCACGTTAGAGAAGAAATGAATTTGTTCATCAAGTAGTTCTGCAGAAGCATCTGTGTTGTTTGTAAAGAAGTTGAACGAAAGTCTTCATTTATGTGTGAACTATTATGATCTCAATAAAATAACAGTAAAGAACAATTACTCATTGTCTCTACTGTCTGAGACGCTGAATTACTTTGCTCATGCAAAATACTTTATCAAAATTAATATTTGCAACGTCTATCATTGCATTTGAATTTGCAAGAACGATGAATGAAAAATGACTTTTCATACATATTACAATCAGTTTGAGTATCAGATAATGCTCTTTGAACTGATAAATGCTTCTACAATCTTTCAGTTCTATGTAAATCACACACTTAAGTCATTCATGAATATTTGCTGCATGATATATCTGAATGACATCTTAGTATACTTTGAGACGAAAGAGCAGCATTGAGAGCATGTGTGCAAGATTCTTCGCGCGCTACTGAAATATTGACTGTATGTCAAGCTGTCAAAATGCACTTTCAATCATAGCAAAGTTATCTTTCTGAGATTCATGATAAAGTGAAGAGATATTCAAATAAAACAGTTTCATATCGACGTAATCACTAGCTGATCTGAGCTCAAGTCTGCAAAGAACATTCTTATATTCTTGAAATTTGCAAGATTTTATCAATGATTTATAAAAGAGTTCTTTTAAATCATCATGCTCTTAACAGATTTAATCAAGAATGCAAAGAAAAGAGTGATGCATTCACTCTTTGCAATGACGTTGAAAGCAAGAAAAGCTTTTGAAAGATTGAAAGCAGTCTTTGTCAATGCTCTCATTTTAAAACACTACGATTGAAATGCAGATCTTTGCATGAAGATTAATGTGTTCAATCGCGAAGTTGAAAACATGCTTAGTCAGAAGAATAAGACTGATCAATAACATTTTATTGCATACTATAGTTATAAGTTCAAAGAAGCTGAAGTATGATGAGACATGCATGATAAAAAGCTGTATGCTATAGTTTTCGATTTTAAGAATTGACAACACTATCTTCAAAGTAGCAAGCGACTCATATATGTGATAACAGATCACAATAATCTTCATTACTTTATGATGACAAAGAAGCTTAACACATAACAGATACGCTGAGCTGAGAAATTAGCTGCGTTTGACTTTCATATAGAATATTGCAGAGATAAATTAAACTCTGCGAATGCATCATCAAGAAGACTCGACATCATAAAATTAAATGATAGCAAGAAGAATAATGATTATTTTCTATCTACTCTGCAAAACAAACTTCGCAATCAGAAATGTCAATCTGAGCTGCTAAAAAATGAAGAAGTTTCAACAGCAATCAAACTTGCAGCATTGATGATGCAACTGAATGACATAGTCATTGCAGATACTTAAGTCATATGCTCAAATGAGAAAGTACTTGCTAAATCTTGCAGAATTTTAGACACTGCGTTGTTTTAACTTCTGATTCATCAAATTATGAAGTTGAAGAGATTCTATTTGAAGATGAGTGAATCAATGACTGCGTGACTGCTAAAGTTATAACAAAGAAACGTCTTTGTTATGAATGAGAAGTGACGTCAACGATTCGCATTTAGAAAGAATGAGCTTTCAAAATGAAGTATGAAAGATGATGAACTGCTACATCGTGATTTTGCAATTTATGTACTCAATGACTCTGCTACAAGAAATGAGATTCTGCATATGAATCATGACGATTTTGAAGCAGATCATTTTGCATGCGCTTGTATTAAGACTGCGATAAGAAGAAAATATTACTGATTGAAAATGCTCAAAGAGATGATGAAATATGTTTGCATCTGTTTAAACTGTCAGCGAGTGCAAGTGCATCATCATAAACTCTATGAGAAGCTGATGTTTATATTTTCAAAGAGTGTAAATTCATTTCACATGATGATCATGAATTTCATAACAGACATGCTCTCTGCAAAGAATTCATACATTGAAAAAACAAGCGATGTTATATTGATAATAATAAATAAGTTGATCAAGCACGCAATTTATATTTCGACAATCAAAGATCTGAACGTCAAGAGACTTGCAAATCTGCTATGATGAAAATTTGTATTTTAGCATGAAATAATGCAAAGCATTATATCAAATCAAGACTCACTGTTTATCAGTCATTTCTGAATCACTCTATGTTGACATCTTGAAGCGAAGCGAAAGCTAAGCACTGCATTTCATTTGCAAATCAATGATCAAACAGAAAGACAGAATCAGATGCTTGAGCACTATCTGTGAGTGTATTTCAATTACAAGATGAATAACTGATCAGAGCTTTTGTCAATGATGATGTTTGCATATAACAACAGCGTACACGCTAGTATTGAAAAAACTTCACATGAGCTTCTAAAGAAATACATTGCAAGCTTTGCAGAGACATTTAAGAACAAAGTTCTAAAAAGAAAGACATTCTTAACTACGAAGTAAGCAGAATGACTACGAAGTATTAGAGAACATCTAATGAGACTATGAAAGTGAGTAGCAAAGCAGCAAGCAAAGTATTATAATGCTCATCATAAAGCTGCAAGCTTTTAAATGAGAGACAAAGTGCTTCTGCAAAGTATAAACATTCATATGCTTTGATCAAAGAAGAAGATTGATCACAAATAACTGAAATCATTCAAAATATTAAAGAAGATCAACATGCAAGCGTATAAGTTTAAACTATCTGAAAGATATGATGCAATTCACTTGATCTTTCATGTTTCTTTATTGAAACTCTGACACTCATGTGATGAGAATTCGAAGTTGCAGATCATTCTTGTGAAAGAAAAAGAGAAATAAAAGATAGAGAAGATACTTGATTAGCGAATCAAGAAAGAAAAGATTGAGTATTTAGTTCAATGAGCTGATTCGTCTTTCTACGAAAACTTCTGAGAATCAATGAAAAATCTTAGCAATGCAAAGAAGATCATTGAGAACTACGAGACAGAAAGACAAGTACATTAGTCGACTGCGAAGAAATCAAAGAGAAAAAAGAGAGACAGATTATGTAAGAATCACAATTGAAAAAATATCAAAAGCGCAAAGACGTAAGTTTAAGAAGTTGATATTAAACTACAATTACAAAATCTTACACAACATATGTCTTCTAAAAAAGATGATGATGAACGTCACGAAAAAGCGAAGAAAAGAAGCGATCAATAATTGCGAGCGAGAACGTTGAAGTGAAGAAGAAAGCTATTTATTCATCAGTGAATCTCATCATGCATTGCTTGCTTCAGTTGATACTTACGAGATAAAGATGAAGCGACGTGACGATGACAAGAAGTGACAAGAACAAGAGAAGCGAGAATCTTTACTCAACTGTTAAATACAATCTCACATGCTGAAGAGAAAAACTACTCACTCTTTCATTGTCGAAGGCGAAGAACGAGACAATCTCAAGCATGAGCGATGAAGTGTTGAATCATCGTTCGCGCAGCGTAATGCATCGTCAGCTGAAGAGAGCGCAAAACTAGATTCATCATGCAATCATGCTTTTCTTTGAAGCAGTGTTCGCATTTGCGAGCATGCTCGATAAAAACACGACACATGTGAGTCATCACTACGTTCAGACGATGAACGCAGCGACAGCATCAGATCTTCTGATCATGATGATCTAACATACGTCAGCATTTATCAAAACATGCAGAGATAGATATGTCTATCAGAGATCGTGAGCTCAGTCATCAACGCAGCAGACGCAGAGAAGACAGAAGAAGCAGACGCGACAGACGTTGCAGCGACGATGACGCGAAGAAAGATGTACACTTCAAGAAAACGAGCAGACTTCGCAAGCATGTTAGCATAATCTCAGTGAGCGCGAATGCTGCTACTTATCATGATAGTAATGATGATGATGATGATGTTGATACTGCTATGTCATTCACGTTAGCTCATGAGCTGACTTGCATCACAACAACGCTGCAACGAAAGAAGCTCATATCAAGAGCTGCGAGCTATGCAAGATACACATAGCAGATCTCATGCTTTGTCAGTTCAAAAGAACAGTACTCACGAAAGAATATGCTAAGACAAGACAAGAAGAAAAGAAAGAAAGAAAGAAAGCAAAGCTGAAGAGTTGATATTAACAATCTCGCGCTAGCTCTGTTTATGCTTGTTAGCATGATCAGCTCACGACACTTCTACACAGATGCTAGAGCGCTGAAGAAGTCATGACTACGCTATCAGTTACAGAAAGACAATACAATACTATGAAGACTTAGAAATTGAGTCTTTAAGGGAAAATGCAGTTGTGAGAACGCATCTCATCGACTATGAACGATGCATGTCTGTGAGACTAGCTCGCGAGATTAGATCAAAGAGACTAACGAGTGAATAGAAGTAGCGACTTGGCAGAAGATGAAAACTCTGCGAGCTCTTGCTTTCGTTTCTTAGCAATTAGTTCTATCATCAATAGAGTGCTACCTTATTATTTTTTACTACGCAGTTTCATGTAAAGAAATCTCGTCGCCTCACATTTAGAGTACACACAGCATTTAGATAGTGTCATAGTCATAGACTGCATGCACTTAATGAAGAAAAAAAAAATGCAGACGTGTAAATGTGCAAAAGCTGAGTCGTGTCTTTGCAATGTATGTATGTGTGATGTATATGAATTGCAGCATGTACGCAAAGACGTTGCTGTCATTCTGTGTATATGAGCAAAGACTGTGTCATGTTTTCGCAGTGTATGTGTTTGCAATGCATGTAAATTGATCAGAAAATCAAAAAATCGATCGATTTACTGCATTGTATTGATGTATATGTGTGCAAAAGCTGAATCATGTCTTCATAATATATGTGTGTATATCATATATGAGTTCAACATGTGAATAAAGCGCTGTTACTGCTTTGTATATGATTGCGCTGCGTGTAAATCGATCTGAAAATGCGAAAAATTGATCGATTTACTGCATCACGTCTGTCTGTATGTGCATCAAAGCTGAGTCATGCCTTCGCAGTATATGTGTGTATGTCGTATATGAGTTCAACATGTGAATAAAGCGCTGTTACTGCTCTGTGTGTGATTGCGCTGCATGTAGAAGTATTTTCGGCCCGATGCATGTTTCGATCTCGTGCACACCTCACTTTACTACTTTCATCTTTCTTCAAAAATCAATTACAAATTCAATATGACTTCAATTGAGGCAGCGCTTGCAGATCTAGCTTTGCAAAAGTCATCTAACTACACTGCAACTGCAAAGAAATTCAATATCAATCGAAGCACGCTGTCACGACGACATAGAGATATAATTGCCTTCGTCAAGAAAAGCAAGCAAACGACGTCAATTCTTTCAAACCAACAAGAAAAAGAGCTTATTCGCTATATCAACAAGCTTATCGAACGTGATATACCTTCTCTCAATGTCATGATTCGTGTTTTTGCGTATAATATATCTGGAAAACAGTCAGGCAAAAACTGATCTTATGAGTTCGTTCGACGTCATTCAGATATACTACAGTCAAAGTTTCTACAAGAAGCTGATCTAGAGCGAAAGAAAGCTGATAATGTATATCAATATCAGCTTTATTTTGACCTAGTAAGTGCCTTCATTCCGTTTAGTTTCATACTAATATAAGGGTAGATAAAGCAAAAAATCAAAGAATATGAGATTCTTTCTAAAAACACATACAATAGGAATGAAAAGAGCTTTCTACTTGAACTGCTTCAAAAAACTCGAAGAGTCTTCAGTTTAAAGCATCTTGACAGTGACAAATTGCTGAGTGCTGATCAAGATGATAATAGAGAATGAATTATCTTGATTGCAATCATTTGCATGAATATGATCTATATACTTTCTTCGATCATTTATCAGGCGATATCAGATAATATTCAGAACAGCTGACTTACTGAATATGATCTCAAAGAGCAATTCTGCTTCTTTGCTTTCTTCGCTACTGACTGAATCAACGATGAATTGATCTACTCTTGACTCACTATCGTATTTGATCGAAATACGAGGTCAAAAGTCAGAAATTCACGAGATTATCGCCTTCTATTTGTTGACGAGCATGACAGTCATATCAACATGAAGTTTCTTGACTGATGTAAGCAGAACAAGATGCTCGTGACTTTATATTCTTCTCATTCTACGCATCGTCTTCAACCTCTGAATATGAGCTTATTCAACTCTTTGATCAATTACTACTCGCAAAATCTGAACGACTGAATCTTTAAGAGTCAAGAACTTTCTCGAATATCAAAAAAAGACTTCTTTGATCTGTTTTGACCTGCATATCAAGCTGCTTTCATGCATGCCAACATAAAAAGTGAATGAGAAAAGACAGAATTGCTGTCTTTCAATTCGTCACAGGTCATAAAGCAGATTAAATCGAACGCTAGACCTGTTTCAAGTCATTCTTCTTCTTCAGCATTGTCAGAAGCTGATTGAAGAAAGGTTCGACGATTAATGAAGTCAGTTGTAGAAGAAGTAATTGGTTCGAAAGCTCGTAAGTTGAACAATACGATGAAAAAGCTTACTACAGATGTTGCTCTTCTAAAAGCAGAAAATGAAGATCTTCGATGAACAGTACGTATTGAAAGAAGTCGCAGACGACGTGAAAAGCCTTTATTTGATGATTTAGGGATTAATGATGAGGCAAAGAGAATGTTTTTTAGTTCTAATAAGATTCAGGCGGCTCGTGATCGTCAAATTCAAAGAATCGAAGAGAAACAGCAAGCTGCTATTCACAAGGCTGAAGAAAAGAAACAAAGAAAGCTTAGAAAGCTAGAGAAACAGCGTTTAATAGCTGAAAGAAAGGTGGAACGAGGAAAAAAAGAAGGCGAAACGAAAGAAGAAAGCGAAGCGAAAAAAGAAGCTACGGGCGAAGAAATTGAAGCAACGACGTCTAGTTCAGAAGCAAAAGCTGAAGGCTAAAAAGCTTCAGAAAGGGCAAAAGAAGAAGTCTAAAGAGGTGAAAGTACAGCAATTCACTGATTTTGTTGCTATTGAGAAGGTGGAAAGAGAGCCTAGTCAAATCAGGTCTACGCAAGCTGAAAGACAATTCAAAGCTTCTAAGCGATTTGATGATTAATTCTTATAGCTTGAAAGCTTCATATAGATATCGACAACTCTCTATATTAATTGCAATTTGATTCTATGAATGATGGTTGAATAATAATAAAAATAGTATTGATTACTAATCGAGTTTAGAGTGTGCACGGGATCGGAACGTGCACGGGCTCGGAAGTACTTCTAAATCAATCCGAAAATGCGAAAAATCGATCGATTTACTGCATCATGTCTGTCTGTATGTGCGCAAAAGCTGAGTCGTGCCTTCGCAATATATGTGTGTATGTCGTATGTGAATTGCAACATGTACGCAAAGACGTTGCTGTTCTTCTGTGTATGTGCGAGCTTCAACGCGTCGATGATCGCGTTGTTATTGTCTCGCTCTTCGACTGTGTGAGAGCTCAACGCATGAATAAAGCGCTGTTACTGCTCTGTTGATGTTGATGAGATTGTTCAGCTCTTCTGACAAGCATAGCTTGCAGAAGATTCGTAGTCAGCATCTTTCTGCTCTGATTCTATCTAAGCTTGAATTGTCTCTGCTTTGCAGTTTATCTTCTTCAAAGTCATCTCAGCGAATATCTTTACTTCAAAAGTCTACTCTCGAAAAATTGATTCTCTAGCTATCGATTCTCTAGCTATTGATTCACTAGCTAGTCATTGTCTAAATCGTCGCTCTCGAATATCTCGTCTTCTAGCTATCAATCTACTGACTAGTCAATATTTTCGCTTTCGTTCTTACAGTAGATATCTCTTCATCTAGCTATTGACCTACTGACTAGTCATTATTTAAATCGTTCTCGAATATCTCGTCTTCTAGCTATTGATCTACTGACTAGTAAATGTCTAAATCTTCGTCTTCGAATATCTGATCATTTAGCTATCAGCCTACTAGCTATTCAATATCTTCGCTTCTTGTCACTCTGCTTGAGTTTTTTCTATATCTTCGCCTTCGGCCTTTGCCTTCCGCTTCCGCTTCCGCTTCCGCCTTCGCCTCGCTGATATCATCAAACGGTCAGGTTGATGCTCAAGGGACGAGCATTAAATGAATGGGGGAAGAATGTCGTGGGGCGAAGCCTCACACCTCGAGAGCTTACTGAACAGCATTGATCCGGCCGCACCTTCAGGGTCCATGGGGATATTAGCTACTACTGATAGCGGTTTCCCGAGCATGGCTCAGCCGCTCCTTCAGGGTCTACGGGGATATTGGTCACTACTTATAGAGGTTCCTCGAGCGGAGTTTTCTTCTTCTTCTTTACCCGACTCGACCCGACCTTCCATCTATTCATTCATCTATCTACCTATCTGTATCTAGCCTACCTCCTAGATCTATTTATCTACTAGAGCGACCATTGCATGTGTTCGTTGTTTGCTCATCCTGTTGCTTCTACGAAGCTCCCTATACCGCACCTGTACCCTATCCCTCGACTATGTGATCATCGCGAACAAATTTGATACATAGTCTCAGTCTTATTGTTTCGGCAGCGTGTAGCAGCCGCATAGACAGCGAGCGATTTTCTACCTCAGAGGGTTTTGTTCACTCGACACACATACTGTAGCATAGTTAAGTCGGCCTAACCGATGTCACAAGAGTGTATGAATCTATTATTATTATTGTTATTAATTTCTTGATCATACAAACAGTTTATGCGCTCGTACTATGTGCTGTTTGTCGATGTGACTGCACATTGAACAAAAAGATATAAAGCATTGATGTAGGCTAAAAGTCATGTAATTTACATTCTTTAGCATATACACAGCGCTACAGTGCTACTCTTTAGGTAGATAACATCGTGTTTTCATAGTCTTGGGCTGCATAAGCACGTTACTGTACCTCGGAAGGCAATGTTGTATCAAAGTGCTTAGACTTTCGGTATTACTTCTCTGCTTCGCTCTGCTTCTTGACGTACTCGAAAACTATTTGTTCTTCAGTCTGTGCCTTCGCTAACCTTTGCTCATGTGACTCATGAGCCTCTTTTGATTCCTCCAGGGCCTTCTGTAAGCCCTCGTCGCTCTCCGCTACATGCTTTTCAGCAGCGAAAGCTTGTGAAATTTCAACGGCAGTTTTCAAATTTTCGTCATCGTCAGAAGCTATCTCTGGGTCATCTGAGCCAGGACGACGATCTCGAAGTACGCCGTCGCCGATTTGATGTTGTTCTAGCATACTCTGCCGCAGTGCGGCTTCCAATTGCCCATCGTGGTTACTGATCCCTTCCGTTTGATCAGATGCGGCCGCGATGCCTTCCATTTGTACTCTGCTAGCTTCCGCGATGCTGGCCTGGATCGCCCTTCCGATAGCGTCATCGTCATCGCCGTCCCCAGAAGCCAGTTGAAGCTCAACAACACTCGCACGAACGGCTCTTTCAATCATTCGGTCTTCTTCAGGATTACCTTTCGAAGTAGCCGTAACAGAGTTCTGAATCGCCTCCTCCAAAGCTATGCTGTCAGAGTCCGTGTCCCGTTCAGCGGCAAGTTGAGCATGGACAGATACGGCGCTGGATACTGATTTCTCGGACCGAAGACTTTGCGTCCGGTGAGCATCGACTGTATCTTTCTGCTTCTTCTTGCCTTCACTCGCTCTTTTCCTCTCCTCATAGCTTGTTTGCCTGGACCTGAGCAATTCTTGAGGTGTGCGAAAGCTGGCATGCCGAACTTGATGCATCCCTTTGCTAAGTTCGAGTTGAGTGGCATGCCACCGGCTGACAACATCAAGACGCTCTTCTTGACCTGACGACATCCATTCTTCGTACCCTTGCGCGGTGCGAGCAGCGATTATATAATTTTGTACGCTCGAACCAAGATGCTTTTGTAGCTCTTTGTAGATACCCTTGAAAGTATAGCCAGGTATTCCCCAGATGGCTTGATAATCAGCCTCCGAAACAGAGTGTTCGGGAAGTATGACCTACCTGCGCTCGGTTTTAACACAACGCCTCCAATGCCCTTGCCGAAGCCTTTGATCAGCCCAGCCACACCTTCCTTCTTCGCACCATCCAAGGGCTGTGTGACTAGGCCAGATATGCCATCATAAAGCCCAAACCCAAACTCCTAAACTCGTTAAATGTGATACGATGGTGACCAGCTGTGATGAAAATACCTTGCTAGCAGCTCTTAGACCACTCTGAATGCCGGTGATTTTATCGGACGGTCGAACACTCTCATCACCGTACAGCTTTGGCGCGTTGTGAAAGCCTCGAGCTATGCCAAGCGTAAAATCCATTGGCGACTTGAGCCCTGCTTCAACCATTCGTCCGACTCCTTTGCCCGCTCCCAATGCAGCGTCCAGTGAGATGTGGCCGGCTTGAGTTCCCGAGGTCGTCGGGTGGTGGGGCTGGGAAGTACCTTCGGGTGTCGATGATCGATTAGTCGGCGATCTTGAAGGTGAATCTCCAGGACCCCGAGATGACGTCCTGCTAGGGCAAAACCCTGGCATCGAGCCCTTCGAATGGCGAAAGGTATTGCCCGCTCCGGAGGTGCTTGGTCCTGGCTGTGCTGCTGCTGTTGATGTGTCCGACAAGGTTCGGGAGGGTTCCCGCTTTTCCTCAGTAATCGACCGTGAAGCTGAGGTGGGATGTGAGTGGTCCGTGATTCTATCCGATGTACTGGATCTCGAACTTGATAGTGCGTCTTCCTCCGAAAAGACCTTTCCGAAATGTTCGAGTCCCGATGAAGTCGAAGAATCCATACGGGTATTCAGTGTAGAGCCCGAAGCGTTGTTTTGCAAGCTTTTTTCTCGGCTGGGCTTTTCCGACGTTTTGGCTTTCAGCACCTTCAGAATCTCTACAGGAAAGTCTACTGCACCCATCATGAGGCTCCCTATGGTACCTAGTAACGCCGACGCACCACCAGAAATCGGATCCCAAGGTCCGTCTTCGATTTCATACTCGCGTGGACGATACCTGGACAATGTCAGCGTCATTTGGCGACTAGGGAAGAAAGGATTATCACAGTTTCAAATCGTTGAAGTCCAAAAGACCTTCATTACCCAAAGTTGCTGCTGTAAACGCGCTGAGCCTCACGTCCGTTCGCTTGATCCTCCAGACAGCCGTTCGACTTGGCGCCAAAGTACACCGGAGTGAGTCAACGTTCAATTTATCATGAAAACTCCGCGCACCAGTCTCCGTTCCAGTTTCTGAAGCGATACTGGATCCAAGTCCTTGCGCTCTACTCAAAGTCGTTGGCTTTAGAGCTTCGAGGATCGCAGCGGCAAGGTTGTCCGATGTCAGTTGTTTGCTTGGGATCGGCAAAGGTCCAGCCCCAGCCTTCGCAACCATGGCTCCCCAAAAAGGCTGGTCCCCAAAGAACGGGACTATTACAGTAGGTTTGCCTAAGGCAATGCCAGCTGCTGTGGTGCCGGCGCCACCATGATGTACAACGCAAGAAACGTGTTTGAAAAGCCAGTCATGGGGAACGTTTCCAAGCATGAAGACATTGTTGGGGATCCCAAGCGCATCTGCACCTAGCCCACCCCAGCCTTTAGAGACCAACGCTCGCGACCCTGACTTCTTGATAGCTTCGAAGATGAGTTTCGTCATGGATGTAGGATCATCGACTACGATAGATCCGAACCCGATGTACACCGGTGGTGGTCCAGATTTGAGAAACGCCGCTAGGCCAGAATCCGGTATATAATCATTCGCTAAGGACAGAAAATAAAAGCCAGACACGGATATGTGGGTTCCCCAATCTTTGGGCTTTGGAATCAAAGCTGGCGACCTAGATAGATCCGTCAGCCATCGGAGTAATACGTAAGATATCAGGAAGCTCACCAGCAGTAAGTATACGGGATACGTAGTCGACTCGCCATACCCGGAGCCCACATAAGGCTCACGGGCTCGAGGCCAAGACTCCGCTCCCGAAATCGATTGATGACATCTCCCAGGCCCTGCCAAGTAATCATCTCGACCAATGCATACGAGATGAAATTGGTTAGATTGGCATCAGCGTTGGACGAATGGATGTTGGTCAATGGGTGAGGAAACGCTTGCGTTGGTGACCAAGGCATACTGAAGAGTTTTGTTAGAAACCTTCTTGGAGCCTTCTTGAAGGTTCTTACGTGAACATGAGATGTAGCGGGATCCCAAGCTTCTCGGCGCAGTGAACATGAGCAAAACTCGGTGGGTTCGCAATTATGGCGTCCGCTACGAATGGTCTTGCCGAAGAATCACCGTCTGGGACTGTTCCACTGCCAAGGCTGAAATGGCTATCAAGGTGATGATCCGACGCTTTGATGCCTGTCCCATCGCCAACTTCAATGCAAGATCGCCAGCAACCTTGAACAATCTCATAAATGCCCTTCCGTCTTTTTCCTGTATCTCCATTGCGCAAGGTATCCATACCAGGCATGAGGCCTGGATTCTTCACCATGAAGGCCATGAGCTCCGCGGGATCGCCACTAATGCTAAAAAATTCCAGACCGTTCTCTTCAACGAATCCTCTGAAAGTCGGATGAGTAGCTAGTCGTACGCGATGCCTATAGGTGGCCTTCAAAACTTTACCCAGAGCAATGAACGGTTGCACATCCCCTCTGGAGCCAACTACATGTATCACAACGTTCATAGGGGGAGGCGGAGCTTGACCAGGAAGCCCCCCAAGTGCAGGAGGTATGTAGCCCGGAGGTGGCGCTGGTGGTTGTTCCACATGCTGTAGGTTAAGCTGACTTCGCAGAGCTGGAACGAGCAGGTCTGACAGTCTACGAGTTTTCTGGTTGATATCGATGTTTACACGACCATCGCCTAAAAGCCGTCAGTCTCGACCGGATTCTCCTCTACAAAAATTCCTTACTTGCAACCCTTGCCTCTGTGTCAAATCCATCTTGGCTGAAATCGACATGGCCATATGTCTCCCCATACGGTGGTAGTGGGACGTCTTCAATCGAAGTCTCCCGCGTAGCATGTGAAAATGCTGGGACTTGGGTACTCATGGTATTTGGATTCGGAGAAGTTCTGCAATAGGCCCATTCTTAGCCGTTAGCCCTGGAGTATGTTTCGCGGAGATAAATTGAGCTAGCAAACGTATGCTCAGTACGTACGCAAGCGTGTTAACGCCCACGGACGATGATGCAGGATTCTCTTTTAGCTCCTGATGTCCTTGCTTTGGGGCTGGAGAAGCCCTTGGCTCTGCTTGGTTGTCTGCTGCAGCAGCTTCTACCTGAGCGATGACTGCTTGTGAGAGCTCCATGATAGTTCTGGGATCCTCTGGCATGAGGGTTTCCGAACTATGGAGCTTGTATTGCGGGGAAAGTGATTGGACAGTGAAAGGGAAACATGAGCTTGAATTTGCTTTGCAGAGAGTGACGGGAAGCTTCCAACAAAGCGGTTGGTCATTTATTGGAAAGCTTAACTTGTTAATATAAATTTGCGCTGTACAGTTCCAGTTGTTACCTACTAGGTACTTGCATTGTGAGGGGTGTGGGGCGTGGGAATTTGGATTCTTCCTATGCCCACTAAATACCTTAATATAGATAATGCGCAATCAAGGATTATGATAAGCCTAAGCCCAAGCATGCCAAGTTAAAATACCTTACCGTACCTTATGCTACCCATACGGTACCTACTGTACCTTACGCTAAAATTATTATTAGTATGTAGCAGTAGTGTGGCAAAACGTACCACAGTCCATTAAGAAATTTGCCTTGGCAAAGGTACTCAATCTTCATCGAGATGTCCTCGGAGTAGTATAAATAGGGGAAATCGACAAGTGGCTTTCAAACATGCAGTACTTCAACAATTGAACACAAGGCAGTATTTCGATTCTTTGTAGAGACTATTGAGGGTATCGTATCTTGGTACGTCAAGTCTGAACTAGCAGTATATCTTGGGGCTTGAAGATCCGGGCGGAATAGCAAGCAAGTTTTTGCCATGATTCTAGGCTCATCATAGCAGCCTGAGGTCATGCTTCATCAAAAGGTGATAGAAGGTAGTATCCCCAGGCACGCCGGCACATACATAGCCCACCACTTCATGGTACTGAGAACCGCACTTTCTCTTGCATGATTAGAGCCCCTGCCTCGTATAGCTTGCGCCGAACCAACTTACACCCTGTCGCTTAATCTAAAGCGACTCCAACCGCTTCGCAACGTCTAAGAGTAGGTGACGATCCCATATCTTTTAACCTTTGGTGCGGTTTTCAATCTTCGCTTCTGCCTGCGATTGGAGATCTAGTGGTAAGGGAAAGCTGGCCCATGGATTTCCTATATAGGATCCTCAACAAATGTTATTGCGCGAAGCCCAACGTCTGGCTGCGATGGGAGAGGATTCTCCCACTTTATCGCTTAGGGCAAAGGGGTGATAAGACCTGCTTACTCATCGTCAACGCATGCTTTCCCCCGTATCCTGTCGAGACCATAGTTCACGGCCAGAAGAGTCTCGAAGGGAAGCCCGGCTTTAGTCCCTCTCACCGTCTGCGTGATCTCGTTTGGCCCTTCGGTGTTCCATTGGTGTTTGGACGTTTCGAAGAGCCTCGGTCTTCGCCACTATCTCCGCTCTCTGCTCCGTTCATCCATTCTCTACCTTCGCCAGGGCTTTTCCGCCTCATCGTCCCTGGACCTACCGCAACAATCTCTTCTTCGCTCTCACTGTCGATTATGTCTAGGATCACGGGCATGCTAAACACCTCGTGTTCGAATTCGCTCTTCGCAGGTTCGATGGTTAAAACGTCAACAGTTTCGTCTTCCAAATCCAACCGGCGTTTGTGAATTTCTTCTATTGGATGAATGTCAAACTCATCCTCTCGCTCAATATATTCAACATTCTCTTCGACTTCTGCGAAGTCAGGCGCGAGAGCTGACCAACGCTGTGGCGTGATGATTGACCACAGATAAATACGACCCGTTTCAAGACCACAAGCAGCAACACAGGGACGATGAGGGTGCCACTGTTGAGTGTTAGTATAGCCCAACCCCTGCCTAGTGAACGTAGATACCTCTACTACGCCAAGTTCTTCCTTTGGGCCCTCTAAGATTTTGACCAGGCTTCCGTGGCTTCTCTCCCAAACGTATATATCATGATTCATGTACGTTGACGCCGTAACATATTCCCCGGTCGAGCTAAAAGCGACATGGTTCCATGAAAGTCTGTTGACCACGTCCTGAAACTTGTGTTCAACCTCGATCTTGATGTTGTCGATATCAACTAAGTTGGTTTGCGACAGGTCGGGGATTGAAATGGTGCGGATGACTCGATCACTCGAGTTGGAAACCATGTCACGTCCTGATGGTGTAAGACGAAGATAGATGATAACACCATTGCACAAGCGTGTAGAATGTAGGGTATGACATGACTCTGTTTCTACGATGTTCAGCCATCCTTTGCTGGTTCCGGCGATGATATGGTTGCCCGTGGCAGTGAAGATCGTGACACATGTAGTTTGCTTTGCGTCAGTCGCTGCTTGTTTTTCGCCCGACTCTTCTCCATCGACTCGGGTACGCCGTGGCGCAGAAGGTATCTGACGCTTGACCGGAACTGTTCTCGAAACATCGACTAGTACTGGCTTATCTTCAAACAGTGAGGCTACGAATAAAAGGCTGCCAACTTGTTCAGTCAATGATCTTCTTGTGACCTGTTCCCCACGTACTGATTGTATGGATGGAGCTCAGCAATGTATACAGGCGCTTGAAACCGTACCGTACGTATTCTTGCACCGTCCTTCAGATCCCAAAGCACACATTTCCAATCTTGTGAGGAGCTGAGTAGATATCTTCCATTCTGTGACCAACTGATACATTTCAGCGGCAGTAGCGTAGAAAGGAGGCCATCCCTCAATACCTCAGTGACTGGATTTGGCGGGTATGACCACGTAATTTGCGAGCAACTCCATTTGTCTCGACGTCAAATATCACGATGGTCCCGTCAACCTCTCAGCCCATCAGTATGTCTGCCCCAAAAAGCTGAACTCTGGTACTACCCTGCCAGACGCGAGAAAATCTCCGTTGCGGTTGAACCGAATGCAAGTTGCGTGTCCAGATCCTTCGTGACAATGAGCTTGGAGAAGAGGATGAGATAAAATTAGGAACGACCTACTTAGCTTTCCTGTAAGGGATTCTGGGTAGTCTTGCGCAAGAATAAAGGGATCAATCAAAGAAAGATTCATATTCTTGATGAGCGAGGATTGAGCAGCTGTTTGCGGAATTCTACATTCGAAGACCTCCGTCGAGTTTTCTGTATCAGTGAACAGCGGAATCCTTCAGTGAGACCAGCACAAGTGAATGGCCGGATTGCATGTCGTATTAAAAAGTCGGCGGAAGTGTTGGCTTAGTCATCAAGGCGCGGCTCTTTCAACACGCTAAGGTAAGTTGAGTTTGACTTAGAACTCTGCATGCCTCACAATTTCCAGCTACTTCCCATCATCAACATCAACATCCACCCTGTTTAACTAAAATTGCAGCTGCGACTCTTACCTTTGCGGCTTCACCAACACGTGGTGCGCTACGAAATACAGCACATACGCTGTAATATCTGACTGGAGGTGGGAGTGAGCTGTGTGGAAGAGGCCGCCTTCGCGGCGAGGCCAACGGCCTACCAATATCGCGACACCGTAAACCCAAAGACGTATCATCATTCGATTCTGCTTGCCAGACTCGGAGCGTTGCAGATGGGCCGTTGAGGAGTACCAACTCGCAGTTTAGCTTACAGGATCAGTCAATTTCTCTTGCCACCTTTGGCTTTGTACGAACGAGAACAGAACATGGCGAATCTCAACTTCCAGTACTCGAGCGCGCAACTGCGCTCGATCCAGGAAATTCAATTTGGGCTTCTATCTCCCGAAGAGATTAAAAACATGAGTGTGGCCCATATACAGTACCCTGAGACCATGGACGAATCAGGCCGGCGGCCTCGGGACATGGGATTAGCCGATCCGCGACTCGGCTCTATCGATAGAGCCGTGAAATGCGCAACCTGCGACGAGAATATGTCAGAATGTCCAGGACATTTTGGGCACATCGAGTTAGCAGTACCAGTCTTTCACGTTGGTACGCTGGCTCCCAATGAATACTTTCCGCTTCTTGCTTGCCCGCTGACTTTGATCAGGCTTCATGACGAAGATCAAGAAGTTGCTTGAGACAGTCTGCCATAACTGCGGCAAGATTTTGGTAGACGAAGTTAGTCATCCCGTGCGGGATGACCGATCTTCTATTGAACCTTATGCTAATGTTTCACAATATTAGAGTGACCCACGTTTTCGAGACGCTTTGCGCTTTCGTGACCCTAAGAAACGTTTCGATGCGATCTGGCGACTTTGCAAGCCTAAGAGAAAATGCGAGACTACGGCTGGCCAAGAAGACGATAGTCTAGACAAAACCAAAGAACCAAAGCATGATCATGGTGGATGTGGAAATACTCATCCAGAGGTTCGTCGGGAGGGGCTCAAGCTTATTGGTACATGGAAGGCACAGAAGGGTGAGGAGGAAAACGAAGGGCAACAGCCCGAGAAAAAACCCATCACCCCACAAATGGCACTAAACATTTTTCGTCATATTTCCACAGGGGATATTAAGACAATGGGTCTGAGCAACGATTACGTACGTCCTGAGTGGATGATCATCACCGTGCTTCCAGTGCCACCACCACCCGTTCGACCTAGCATATCAGTAGATGGTGGCAACGGTATGCGTGGCGAGGATGATCTCACGTATAAGCTTGGAGATATCATACGGGCAAACGGCAATGTTCAACGCTGCGAGACAGAAGGCTCTCCGGCGCACATCGTTACTGAATTTGAGCACCTCCTCCAATTCCACGTCGCAACATATATGGACAATGATATCGCTGGTCAGCCACAGGCTTTACAGAAGTCCGGGCGGCCGGTCAAGTCCATCCGCGCTCGTCTGAAAGGAAAGGAAGGTCGTTTACGTGGGAACTTGATGGGAAAGCGTGTTGATTTCTCTGCGCGGACGGTCATCACCGGAGATCCGAACCTGTCCCTCGACGAAGTTGGTGTTCCCAGGAGTATAGCAAGGACCTTGACCTACCCTGAGACAGTTACCCCTTACAATATCGAAAAGCTTCACCAATTGGTTAAGAATGGTCCTAATGATCATCCTGGTGCAAAGTATGTGATTCGCGATTCGGGGGAAAGGATTGATCTAAGACACCACAAGCGCGCAGGAGAAATATCTCTACAGTATGGTTGGAAGGTTGAGCGCCACATTGTCGATGGTGACTACATCATATTCAATCGACAGCCATCGCTACACAAAGAATCAATGATGGGGCATCGCGTTCGAGTAATGCCATATTCCACGTTTCGCTTAAATCTGTCGGTTACATCGCCTTACAACGCGGATTTCGACGGCGATGAAATGAACCTACACGTCCCCCAGAGCGAGGAAACCAGGGCAGAGATAAACCAGCTGTGCATGGTCCCGCTGAACATTGTCTCGCCACAACGTAACGGACCGTTGATGGGTATTGTACAAGACACTCTTGCTGGAATCTACAAGATGTGTAGACGGGATGTTTTCTTGACGAAAGAGCAAGTCATGAATATCCTGCTATGGGTTCCTGACTGGGACGGCGTGATCCCTCAACCTGCTATACTCAAGCCCCGATCAAAGTGGACAGGAAAACAGATCATAAGTCTAGTGGTGCCTCCTGGATTGAACCTCATACGCTTCAGCGCGGAAGGCTTATGCCCAATCAATGATGATGGACTGATGGTGTCTGGAGGCGAGTTGATGTATGGACTCTTTAGTAAGAAGTCAGTTGGTGCCGCTAGTGGGGGCGTTATCCATATCATATTCAACGAAAAGGGCCCGGAAGCTGCCACGAACTTCTTCAATGGAGCACAGACGGTGGTCAACCACTGGCTTCTACATAACGGCTTCAGTATTGGTATTGGGGATACAATTCCAGATCGGAATACCATCCAGCAGATTGAGGATGCCGTCTCCAAGCAGAAGGCGGACGTCGCGGAAATAACGCGGAGCGCAACTGAGAATGAGCTGGAGCCTCTTCCTGGAATGAATGTGCGAGAAACATTCGAAAGCAAGGTCTCCAAGGCACTAAACAAGGCTCGTGACGATGCCGGAACTGTCACAGAGGAGAGCCTTAAAGATTTGAACAACGCCATCCAGATGGCTCGCTCTGGATCCAAAGGCTCGACTATCAACATTTCCCAAATGACCGCTGTTGTTGGCCAGCAATCGGTGGAAGGAAAACGTATACCTTTTGGATTCAAATATAGAACGCTACCACATTTTACAAAGGACGATTACTCGCCTGAATCACGAGGTTTCGTGGAGAACTCTTACCTTCGTGGACTGACACCAACTGAATTTTTTTTCCACGCTATGGCCGGTCGTGAGGGTCTCATCGATACAGCCGTGAAAACTGCTGAGACTGGCTATATTCAACGTCGCCTGGTCAAGGCATTAGAAGATGTTATGGCAAAATATGACGGCACTGTACGGAATTCCCTTGGAGACATTGTTCAGTTTGTCTATGGCGAAGATGGCCTCGACGGTGTACATA